>JAEEGI010002076.1_pt1 | contig 49620 bp, 50 predicted proteins | sample 8958751 | NCBI WGS metagenome assembly JAEEGI01 (sample SAMN16246545, study PRJNA631951) | gut metagenome | biome: gut microbiome; feature: rumen; material: KS-attached | host: Bos | place: Iran: Karaj | collected 2018-10
GTGTATCCTCAGTTGATGCAGGACATGGTTCCGATGATCGCATCCTTCTGTGACAGTCCGGTGCCATTTCTGCGGGAACGTGCGGTGAATGCCCTCGGCAGGATCGGACGGGGCGACTATCGCGTGATCAAACCGTACTGGACAGATCTGTTCCGCTTTGCCTCGGATGAGGAGTCGAAAGTACGCCTGAGTTTCATCTGGGCATCGGAAAACATCGCCACGAACACACCGGACGTCTATGAGGATCATATGCAGGTGTTTGAAGGTCTTCTGCACGACGCGGATGACAAGGTGCGGATGGAAGCGCCTGAGATCTTCCGTGTTCTCGGCAGGCGTAGGCCGGAGTTCGTCAGGCCTTATGTGGAGCAGCTGCGGCAGATAGCAGAGACCGACGATAATCGTGTTGTCAGAATACACTGCCTGGGCGCGACCAAGGCGATGGAGTCAAAGTAAATAAATGCGAATTTGCAATTCTGTTATAAGGAGAGATCATCGTGCAGTATAACGTTTATCCGAAGATATCCCTTGGTATCTTTCCAACCCCTGTTCAGAAACTGGAGAATATAAGCAGATTGCTGAATGCGAATGTTTTCATTAAAAGAGATGACATGACTGGTCTAGGACTTGGCGGTAACAAGGTAAGAAAACTGGAGTACCTTCTCGCTGACGCCCGGAAGCAGGGCGCTGAGGTTGTTTTTACCACCGGAGGACCGCAGTCCAACCATGCCATGCTTACTGCTGCGGCAGCAGGTAAACTCGGCATGAAACCGATCCTTATCCTGAAGCGGCGAGGCGTGACAGAGCAGGTTGGAAACCAGCTGCTGGAGCATCTGATGGGTACGGAAGTGATCTTTATGGATACGGATAACTACGCGGACATTTATGCTGAAATGGATCGGATCGGCACCCAGCTTGGCGTACCCTATTATAAAATTCCCTGCGGAGGCTCTAACGCGTTGGGCTCTCTGGGATATGTAGACTGTGCCAGAGAAATCGGTCAGCAGGGCAGCCGCTTTGATTATCTGATCTGTGCCGAAGGCAGCGGTGGGACGATGGCCGGACTTGCCCTGGGGGCGAAGCTGTTCCTTCCCGGAACAAAGGTATACGGAATGATGGTGGACTCCGATCCGTTCGATGAGATCACCCCCGCACTGATGCGGGAAGCAGCCGCTCTGCTGGGTGTTGAGGCGGAGATCAGCGCCAGGGATTATCACCTGCGGGACATGTGCGGACCGGGTTACGCGATCCCGTCTGAAGAAGGGAATGCGGCCATCTCTCTGCTTGCAAAATATGAAGGCCTGTTCCTTGATCCTGTCTATACAGGAAAGGCATTTGCCGGTCTGATCAAAATGGCTGAAGAAGGAAGGTTTCAGGCAACAGACAACGTCCTGTTTTTGCATTCCGGCGGAGCCGGTGGGCTGTTTGCCGTTTTGTGAGAAAAATTGAGAATCGTCCCGAACCCTCACAGGAAAGTGAGCATATATGAGCGTTTAGCTGAAATCTCATTCTATGAAAGGTACTGAAAAGGGCGAGAAACGCAGAAATGCGATGAACGCACAGGGAAGACAGCTCCTGTCAATCCAGCATTCGGTTTACATAACAAAAATGGATCAGAACGAAATGAGTATAAACGATAACAGGAGATGCGACCTGCACACACATTCAACATTCTCTGACGGCACGCTGACCCCGACAGAACTTGTTAAACTTGCCGAAGAGCAGGGACTTTCCGTCCTGGCGCTGACCGATCACAATACATCCAGAGGCCTTTCGGAGTTTATGGAAGCCGGAAGCGGCAGCAGCGTCATCACGGTCCCGGGATGCGAGTTCACAACGGAATGGAACGACATCGAGATCCATATTGTCGGCCTGTTTTTCCGCAGGCAATACTGGGATGAGATCGAAGACTTCCTGCAGCTCGCCCATATCGCCAAGGAGAACAGCAATCAGAGGCTCATTGACAGCCTCAACAAAGCCGGCTACGAGGTTTCTGTTGAAGAAGTTTCCACATTGGGAAGCGGTGATTTCAACCGCGCCCATGTCGCCAGAGTACTGATGGCAAAAGGCTATGTTGAAAGTGTTACAGAGGCATTCGATACGCTGCTGAAACCGGGTAACGGATTCTATTACCCGCCTCGCAGGATCACTTCTGTGGCAGCGGTCCATTTCATCAAGACATTCGGTGCGACGGCAATCATGGCTCATGGCCTTATAAACCTGACCGCTGAGCAGATGAGGGATTTTCTGCCAAAGGCAAAGAAAGCCGGTCTTGATGCGATCGAGACGCATTACAGCGATTACGATGATGAAATGACCGCAACAGCCATCTCACTTGCTGAAGAATTCGGCCTCAGGCAGAGCGGAGGATCCGATTTCCACGGCCAGACCAAACCGGACATCTCAATGGGAACAGGCAGAGGCAATCTCATTTTGCCCTATGAACTCTATGAGAGCATGCGGGCATGCGCAGACTATGATGAGTGATTCAAATCGGGAAATAGCTTTTTTTGAGAAGGAACAGGACCTTATCATTGAACAGGCAGTCGTCTATATCAGGGAATTGTTCCGGGACAACGCCGGCGGACATGACGCAGAGCATACGCTGCGGGTCTGGCACAATGCCATGCTGATCGCGGGATCAGAACCGGCCTGCGACCGGAAAATCACGGCTCTGGCGGCGCTTCTGCACGATGCGGACGACCATAAGCTCTTTCATACGGGAAATAATGAAAACGCCAGACGTTTTCTGGAGGGCCGGGTATCCGGGGATGAGACGGAGAAGATCTGCACGTGCATCAATTCCGTGTCCTTCAGCAGGAACCGCGGGAAGATTCCGGAAATCCTGGAAGGGAAGATCGTGCAGGACGCAGACCGGCTTGACGCGATGGGCGCCATCGGCATTGCCAGGACCTTTGCCTACGGAGGAGAGCACGGCCGTTCTTTGGAAGAATCTGTACAGCATTTTCACGAAAAGCTCCTGCTCCTGAAAGATTTAATGAATACCGACATGGGAAAGCAGCTTGCTGCCGAGAGGCATGCTTTTCTGGAAGCATTTCTGAAGGAACTGGACGGAGAATTGAAGGAACAGGTTCTGCCTGGAGAGGAGTAAGATGGCAAGGATAACCATGCTGAATATTTCCGAGCTCAGTGAACATTTCGAGATCCGCAAACTGGATGATTCCGACACAGATGATATCCTGCGTTTCTGTGAGAAGAACACACTGTATTATCAGTACTGTGAGGCGGAACCTTCCAAAGAGCAGGTCAACTCCGACCTGCATCTTACGCCGCCCGGAGTTGACCTGTCGGACAAATACTTTGTAGGCTTTTTCAAAGACGGTGAGATGGCAGCAATTCTGGACCTGGTCGACGGTTATCCGGAACAGGATACAGCTTATATCGGGTTCTTTATGATGAATGCTGCCCTTCAGGGAAAACAGATTGGAAGCGGGATCATTCGGGACGTTTGCGCGTACCTGAAGCAGGCAGGGAAAACAGCGGTCCAACTGGCCATAGCAAAGGACAATCCCCAGGCGAATCATTTCTGGGAGAAGAACGGGTTCTTTGTCATCAGGGAAGTCGAACAAAACGGCTGGACCGCTCTTGTGGCGGAGAAAAAGCTCTGACAACCGAAACTACGGAGGTATGTATCATGTTTGCTTATATCTGGCCGATCGGACTGGTGGTTCTGTCGAATGTGGTGTATCAGATCTGCGCCAAGTCGGTGCCGGAAGGAATCAATCCGTTTGCGTCGCTGACTGTTACTTATCTGGTCGGCGCCGCGGCAAGCGCGATCCTCTTTTTCGCGCTTGGCTCCGGCGGAAACCTGCTGAAGGAATACGGAAAGCTGAACTGGGCGCCTGTCGTTCTCGGCATTGTGATCGTCGGGCTGGAAGCCGGCTGGATCTATGCCTATAAAGCCGGCTGGCAGGTCAGCACGGGGTTTATCGTGCAGAGTTCTTTCCTTGCAGCAGTGCTTTTGCTCGTAGGCTATTTCCTTTATCGTGAAGCGCTGACGTGGAACAAGCTGGTCGGTGTGGCGATCTGCCTGATCGGCCTTGTGTTCATTAACTACAAATAAAGCAGTCGATGTTCTGCTATATGCAGAAAACTGTTGAAGGATCACGTTGAAGGAGGATAAGCCATGCCCACAGTGCGGCAGTTTCTTGAAACAGCAAAAGCAGATGACCCTGTATACATCAGTGACGTCCGTGATGCTTTCCAGCGGGACGGCGTCCGTTCCTTCCGCCTGTACGCGACGCTTTACGACGGCAGTACACGCCGCTTTTCGCTGAAGCTGCCTGCATGCAGCGATCCGGAAGAGACAACGTTTGTAGAAGAATACCTGAACGCCACCATCTACAATATCCTATCTGCACTGGGAGCCCGTGAAATAGGCGTCTCCTTCGATTCAAATGATGCGTTCCTCACCTCCTATGCCGCAAAACTGGATGAAGTCTTCCAGGTGAATGTGTCCATAGCATCCAGAACCGGCTACGGAAAGTGCCTGAATGTAAACCAGCGTGTGCTGGCATCTCTTTGCGGCTCCGATGTTCACTTCCGGTTTAACATCGTTCCTGCCGACAACTTGGATACATGCATCTCCGATGCTCCGGAAACCGGAGAAACGTCTGTTTTCACCGCATTGCCAGCCCGGGCAGAGCGTGGCCGCTTCATGGGGATGGATATCGGCGGCACCGACATCAAGCTGACTGCTTCCCTTGACGGGCAGCTGTGCGCCTTCAAGGAATATGACTGGAACCCAGCGGCTTTCACGCGGGCGGAACAGCTGACCGGTCCTCTGATGATGCTCACCCGGCTGATGCGTGCAGCGGTGAGTATGTCGGAGGCGGGGCTGTCAGAAGAACTGTCTCTGACTGCGTTTGACAGGACTGCTGCCGACACAGAGGTTGAGGCAGCCGTCACCGCCATGGAGGCAAAGCTGGGCGGCAGGCTTTGGAACTTTGACGGAATCGGCCTTTGTTTTCCCGATGTGGTGATCCGTAATCGAATCGTCGGTGGAGAGACTCCCAAGACTCAGGGCATGCGCGGTAACGTGGAACTGGATTATGAGGCCGAGTTCCGAAAACTGGCAGACTTGAACGAGCTGTTGGCCGAATATGTGCGGCCGGGCGGCGTTGTGATGAACACCAACGACGGCCCCATGGCCGCTTTCACAACGGCGGTGGAGGAGACCGCGGACGGTCGGAAGCTTTCCGATGGTTTCTTCGCTCACAGCCTGGGAACCGACCTGGGAACCGGATGGATCCTTCCTGATGGCACCATACCGGAGATTCCGCTGGAGGTCTACAATTTCATTATCGACCTGGGGAGCTTCACCCAGCGTACGTTTGATCCTCGGGATGTGCGCAGTACGCGCAATTTCGGGACAGAGCTGTCTGGATCGCTCCAGAAATATGGAGGGCAGTTTGGAGTATTCCGTCTGGCTGCAAAACACTTGCCCGATGCCGACCCGGAGCTGCTTCAGCGCGCTTTTGACGCAGGTCTGTTCCGCCGGGAAGGTGAGCGCCTGACGGTGCCCACCGCACCGGAAGACATGCGTAAACCGTGCCTTGAGTTCTTCATGCAGGCCGCGGAAGACACGGGATCTCCGGCTGCCGAACTGTTTCGTGCTGTGGGAGAAGCCCTGGGCGTTACCTGGCGGGAGACGCAGTATATTCTTCAGCCTGCGTGCTGTGCGCGCACGCTGTTTGGCCGGCTGGTCAAAACGAAAGCCTGCTTTGATGAGATTTGCGAAGGCGCGCACCGCATCGTGCCGGACCTGTACCTGGAGGCAGCTGATGAGACACTGGCTGTCACACCGCTCATGAAGCAGCTGGCACAGCATCCTGTCTACACGATCGCCCAGTTTGCCCAGGCAGTCGGCGCCGTCTATTATGCCTGCGCAGGTATGCCGGAATAGCGCACAGAAAAAAAGCTTATTATCACGGAACCAGATGGATCCGATCAGAAAGACCCGGAGTGAGAGATGAACAAGACTTCTGCAACAATCAAAAGAGCAATTATAGCCGCGATCATAGGCCACAGCTTCTGGGGCCTCAGCTTTATGGCTTCGCGCGTGGCGCTGAACACAGCGCCGGTCATTCTTCTGCTGAGTCATCGTTTTCTGATCGCCTTTGTGCTGATGAGCGCGCTTCTTCTCACACCGCTCGGAGCCTGCCGGTTCCGCGGGAAGCCGCTCCTGCCGCTGCTCGTTCTCGGCCTTCTGGAACCTGTAATCTATTTCTTCGGAGAACAGTATGGGATCCTGCACTCCAGCACGGTATTTTCCGGCGTGATGATTGCGTTGATCCCGATCGCATGCACCCTGACTGCCATTCCGATCCTCGGCGAGAAGCCTACGCCGAAGCAGCTTTTCTACAGCGTACTCTCGGTCGGCGGCGTGATCGGCATCGGGATGCTTACGAACAGCAGCGGCAGCCTTGACTGGATCGGCGTCGTGGGTCTTCTGGTAGCGGTCTTTTCAGCTGTGGCCTACACGCTTCTGAGCCGCGGTATCTCGAAGCAGTACACCCCGTTTGAACGTACCTATTTTATGATCGGCTTCGGCGCGGTGGTGTTCACTGTGATGGCCGCGATTTCGGTGCACGGAGATCCCACTCTGTATCTAGCACCTTTTGCGGAGCGGAGCTATCTGCTTGCGGTGCTGTTTCTCTCCGCCTGCTGCTCGGTGATTGCGTATTTCCTTTCAAGCTATGTGATCACGGGGCTTCCGGTCGCGCGGGCAACGGTGTTTGCCAATCTGACGACGGCTGTCTCCGTGTTTGCCGGCACAGTGTTCCTTCATGAACCGTTTTCTTTCTTCGGACTGCTGTGCTGCGTGCTGATCCTGGTCGGCATCTATGGCGTGCAGCGCGGCGCCGCTCCGGAAGAAGAGAGACAGAAATGAAAAACAGACATATCTTCCGGTTTGCATAATTCAGAAGGACAGGACTATGATCATACTGATTACAGGGGCATCCCACACGGGAAAGACTCTCCTTGCACAGAGGATGCTTGAAAAATACAAAGCGCCGTATCTGTCCATCGATCATCTGAAGATGGGCCTGATCCGCAGCGGCTGCATCGATCTCACGCCGGAGGACGATGAAGTACTGACAAAGATTCTGTGGCCGGTCGTCCGGGAAATGATAAAAACAGCGGTCGAAAACCGGCAGAACCTGATCGTGGAAGGGTGCTATGTTCCCTTTGACTGGAGGCAGGATCTCGATGACCGGTATCTGAGCTCGATTCGGTTCGTTTGTCTTGCCATGACCGAAGGATACATAGAAATGCATTTTGATGAGATCTTAGGGTGCGAGTCGGTGATTGAAGCCAGATTTGTCGACACCGGCTGTACGGTCGACAGCCTAAAGGCAGACAACAAGAGATTCAGGGAAGGCTTTCAGCGTGTCGGCGAACTGGTCACGCTGATCGATGATAATTTCGAACTGACAATAAACAGAGAGGTAGAAAGATGAGCAAAAGAAAAAGCGTAAAAAACGCAGTGATCATCGCAATAGCACTGCTGGTGCTGTTTGCGATCGTGCTTGGTGCTTCCACTGTGAGATTAAAAGCAGGGAAGAAGGCACTGACAGAATATTGGACGGAGGATTCCGTCCCGGCACAGAAGCTCAGGAATTATGTAAACAAGATCACAGATCCTGCGGATCAGGAGAACTTCATTCCGGTGGAAGACCGCATCGCGGTTTTTGACATGGATGGTACACTTGCCTGTGAGACTTTCTACACATATTACGACACGATGATGTTTATCGAGTTCTGTTTAGTGGATTATCCGGACAGGGTCTCCGACGAACTGAAAGAGATAGCGGCGTCCATTGAGCCGGGCTACACAGCGGATGAAGCGCTTGCCAGAAATTTCGCCAAAGCATACGCCGGGATGACCGTCGAAGAACTGTATGAGTACGCTGTGCAATTCGGCCAGAAGAAGACGGCAAGCTTCAATAATATGCGCTATCTCGACAACTGCTATCTGCCGATGGTGGAGCTCGTTCAGTATCTGTACGAAAACGATTTCACGATCTATGTGATCAGCGGCACGGAACGCACGACCACCCGCGCGATCGTGGCAAACTCCCTCCTTCAGGATTTTGTTACGCCGAATCACGTGATCGGCACGGATTTTGAAGTAAAGCAGCCCGGTTATGAAACGGAATCTTCCAACATGAATTTCAAATACTATGACGGCGATGAGCTGATCCTGACCGGTGGCTTTATTCAGAAGAACCTCAACGCCAACAAATCCATCTATATCGAACGGGAGATCGGTCAGCGCCCGGTACTGGCTTTCGGAAACAGCGGAAGCGATACCAGCATGATGAACTATACGATCGACAGCAGGAATCCGTATCCGGCCGAGGCCTATATGATCGTGGCGGATGACGACGTACGCGAATGGGGCACGCAGGACTGGGAGACAAAGTCCGCAGATTATATTGCCATGGGTTATACACCCATCTCCATGAAAAATGATTTTGCTCAGATTTACCCGGAAGGCATCACAAAGGCGGAAGTGCAGTATCAGAAGGTCGAGTGGACGGACAGCGGGGCCTGGGAAAACGCCGCATAAGACACCGGCGATCAAAGGTTGAGTGTGATGAAAAGCTATACGGGAAATGCCAATCAGCCAAAGGTGATTCTGGTTACGGCGTTTGAGCCTTTTGGCGGGGAAAAACTGAACCCAACCGAAATAGTGCTGGACAAGCTGCCGGATACGATCGACGGGTACGCACTGAAGAAGATGCTGCTGCCGGTCGAGTTTGTAAGAGCCAGGGAACTGGCCTTTGCGGCATACGACGAGAAGGCACCAGCTGCTGTCGTGATGCTCGGCCAGGCAGGCGGCCGCAGTGCCATAACCCCGGAGACCACAGGCAGGAATACAATGAACTCCCGCGTTCCGGACAACGCGGGATTCCGGCCGGACCATCAGCCGGTCGCGGAGAACGGGCCGGATGCCCTGACTTCCACCCTGCCTGTTGAGAAGATCATGGAAGCGGTCAGCTCCATTGGTATTCCATGCGAAAAGTCCGATAATGCGGGGGAATATGTGTGCAACGCCCTGCTTTACGGCATGCTTGCGCACAATAACGGTGAAGTCCCGACCGGGTTCATCCATGTTCCGTTCATCCGGGAACAGGGGCATGCAGATCGGCCGTATCTGGAACTGAACGATATTCTCAGAGGGGTCATTGCCGCGATAAAAGCGGTAATTGAGGAAATGGAATAACCGGGCCGGAGACGAAAAACGTTTCAAAAAGCTGTTTTAGGGGAAAGTACATGGATATCATACAGACCTTTTACGATAATCTTGCAGCCGAATACGACAAGCTGTTTCTCGACTGGGATGCCACAACGCACGAGCAGGCAAAGATCCTGGACCGGATCTTTGCGGAATACGGATTCGACCGGTCAGCGCAGATCCTCGACTGTGCCTGCGGGATTGGCACACAGGCGATCGGCCTGGCGTGCCTTGGATATCCGATGACTGCTTCGGATATCAGTGACGGAGAACTGGCTGAGGCGGCAAAACGGGCCGCGGACCGGGGCGCCGGGATCCGCTTTGAGCATGCAGATTTCTGCGCGCTGGCAGATACCTTCTCAGAACAGTTTGATATCGTGATCGCCATGGACAATGCCCTTCCGCATATGCTTACCCGTGAAGCACTGAAAAAAGCTGTCAGCAGCATCATCGGCAGGCTCCGGCCGGGCGGCATCTTTGTTGCCAGTATCCGGGATTACGACAGTCTTCTGAAGGAAAAACCGCCGTATTCTCCGCCGTATATTCATAAGACGGAAAGGGGACAGCGCGTTTCCTTTCAGACCTGGGTTTGGAAGGACGAGAACTATCAGCTTGTTCAGTACATTATCGACGATGAGGAAACGCTCCGGATCAGCAAGTTTGCATGTGAGTACAGGGCTGTACAAAGAGAAGAACTGACCGACCTGCTTCTGTCCTGCGGCTGCAGGGAAGCAGCGTGGAAATTCCCGGAGGAAACAGGTTTTTATCAGCCGATCGTGGTAGCGACAAAGCTGTGATCTGCAGTTTGTACGAGGTGTAAGATGCTGAAAAAGAAATCAGTGGTGTTTTTCACGGTTATCTTTGCGCTTCTGTGTGCTGTGCCGTTCTCCGCCTGCTCGGGTAGGCCGAAAAAAGCGTAGCTTGCCGAGGCTGATTACACAGCAGACGATCCCTGTATGCAGGTCGCTATTGAAGAAGCCCGGAAAGGTATTTTCAACGATCACGGAGGACCGTTCGGAAGCGTCATCGTGAAAGACGGAAAGGTGATCGGACGGGGACACAACATGGTTCTATCAGAGAACGATTCAACGGCGCACGGTGAGGTCGAAGCTATCCGGAATGCAGAAAAAACTCTGGGTACCTACGATCTGTCCGGAGCGGTGCTGTATACAACGGGAGAACCCTGTCAGATGTGTCTGGCCGCGTGTATCTGGGCAAATATCGAGAAAGTGTATTTCGGATGCAGGTCAGAGGACAATGCCGATATCGGATTCCGAGACGAATCGATCGACGAAGCATTTGGGGGAAGGGAGACGTTCTCCGATTACCTGATCGAGATCGACAGGGACGCCTGCCTTAAACTGTTTGAAGAATACCTCACATTGAACAGAGACAGGTATTGAGATACGTCAGAAATAATGCAGTTCAGGGGAGAACACAGGGGATGATTCAAAAGATGCTGAAAGGACGGGACGGCTTTTATCGCGAGCTGTTTGCGCTTGTAATGCCGATCGTCATCCAGAATCTGATATCTTCTGCCGTGAGTCTGGCAGACGTGGTGATGCTTGGCCAGGTAGATCAGACCTCGCTGTCCGCGTCAGGTCTCGCCGGGCAGGTCATGTTCCTGCTTCATATCGTATATTTCGGCCTGAACTCGTCCATGACGATCCTGGCGGCACAGTACTGGGGCAAAAAAGACACGGAAACCATATCCAAGATTCTTGGCATCGGCCTGATCATCTCGCTTTCCATTTCCGGGGCAGTTGCACTGTTTGCCTGGTTTGCTCCGAAGACGCTGATCTCTATATGGACAAATGTGCCGGAGCTCCGGGAGTACGGAGCCCGGTATCTGCGCTGGGTTGCTCTTTCCTATGTGTTTACCGGCATCATCCAGCCGTATCTGTCCGCTATGAAAAGCTGCGAACGGGTAAAGTTCTCAACGGCTGTTACAGCCGGAACGCTCATGCTGAACGTTGTGCTGAACGCACTGCTGATTTTTGGCCTAGGTCCGTTCCCCAGAATGGGGATCATAGGGGCTGCACTCGCAACGACCATTTCCTGGGGCGCTGGGCTCACTGCCTGTGTGATCGATTTCCTGCGGCAGAAGATCCTGCCGCGCAGCGTCAGGATCATGTTCCGTATCCCGCGCATTCTGGTAAGCGACTTCGTGCGGTACTCCCTGCCGGCGTTCATCAACGATGCCATGTGGGGACTTGCCTTCAACATGAATTCTATTATCATGGGCCATCTCGGCTCGGACATCGTGGCGGCGAACTCGGTCGTGACTGTCGCGAGGGATCTTGTGACGGTGGTCGGATTCGGGATCGCGTCAGCTTCCTCCATCATGCTCGGAAAGGAGATCGGCGAAAACCGGCTGGAAACTGCCCGTCAGGATGCAGCTTCCATCCTGCGTACAGCTGTGTTCTCCAGCGTGGTGGCTGGTCTGGCCCTGCTGGCGCTCAGCCCCGTCATTCCCGGTCTGGTCAAAATCACGCCGACAGCGGCGCGTTATCTGCATGTGATGCTGCTGATCAACACGGTGTATCAGCTCGGGCAGGTCGTCAATACGGTACTGGTCGCCTCGCTCTTCCGCTGTGGCGGGGATGCCCGTTATGGCATGATCCTGGATATCACCTGTATGTGGGGATTTGCGGTTCCGCTCGGACTGATCAGCGCTTTTGTGCTGAAACTGCCTCCGCTAACGGTGTATATTCTGATGTGCACGGATGAGTTCGCGAAGATGCCGTTTGTTATGCACCATTATTTCAGCGGAAACTGGATTCGCAATCTCACGAGAGAAATGCCTTGATCGGGAGGGATAAACGATGGCATCGGACAAAGAGTATCTGGATTTTATTCAGGAACAGCTTTCGGAACTGGAAGATGTTACCTGGCGGGCGATGATGGGTGAGTATATCCTCTATTATCACGGCAAGATAATAGGCGGCGTCTACGACAACCGTTTTCTTGTGAAGCCAACGCCCTCTGCCATGGCAATGATGCCGCATGCCGAAAGGGAACTTCCCTATGAAGGCGCAAAGGAAATGCTGCTCGTGGACAATGTGGAGGACAGAGAGTTTCTGCGCCGGTTGCTGGAAGCGATGGACGTGGAACTGCCTGCCCCGAAAAAGAAACGTATCCTGTAGGAGGAATTCATGGAATATATCAGAGTCACGAAAGAAAATCTTGAGAAAGAGCACATCTGCTGCGCTATATCTAACAACAAAGATGTCCAGGTTTCTTCCAAGAAAGCATGGCTGGCCGACCGCTTTGATGAGGGACTCGTTTTTCTGAAGAGCACGGAACGCGGAAAGTGCTTTATCGAGTATATCCCGGCGGAGAATGCCTGGAACCCGATCCTCGCAGACGGGTATATGTACATCGACTGCCTGTGGGTATCCGGATCATTCAAGGGCCATGGCTATTCCAATGACCTGCTCGGCGCCTGTATCGAAGACAGCAGAGCGAAAGGGAAAAAGGGCCTGTGCATTCTGGCTGCGGCAAAGAAAAAACCGTTTCTCGCAGACCCGAAGTTTCTGAAATACAAAGGGTTTTCTGTGTGCGATGAAGCCGACAACGGCATCCAGCTTTGGTATCTGCCCTTTTCTCCCGATGCGGAGGCTCCGAAGTTCAAGGAATGCGCCAGACATCCGCAGGTGAATGAGAAAGGGTACGTTCTGTACTATACGAACCAGTGTCCCTTCAACGGGAAATATGTTCCGATCGTGGAGCAGACGGCAAAAGAACACGGTATCCCTTTCAAAGCAGTCCGCCTTGAGAGCAGAGAGGAAGCGCAGAACGCCCCAACACCGATCACGACCTATGCGCTTTTCTTCGACGGAAAATATCTGACGAACGAGCAGATGAACGATCAGAAATTCCTGAAACTGGCAGCGAAATAATAAAAGCGCCGTCCGGGTGCAGATCAAACAAATAGTCCGGCCGCGAGGCCTGATTATAAAATCATTTTTAGGAGAGTGCTGTTTGAGAATCATCAACACACCGGAGATTGTAGGCTGACCGGGAGGTTTGCCTGTGATCTCACCAAACCTCCCGCTGAAAAGCAATTGAAGTCAACAATTTTCAGGAGGAAAAACAATGAATAAAAATGACATCAATATTCGTTTGGAAAAGAAAGAAGATTACAGAGAAGTCGAGAACCTCGTCAGAGAATCGTTCTGGAACGTTTACCGTCCGGGATGCAGCGAGCACTATGTGATTCATGTGCTGCGCGATGATCCGGCGTTTGTAAAGGATCTTGATTTCGTCATGGAACAGAACGGCAGGCTGATCGGACAGAATATGTTCATGAAGACGGTCATCAACGCCGATGGCGGCGGGGATGTTGCTGTTCTGACGATGGGCCCGATTGGGATCACGCCGAAGCTGAAGCGCCGGGGATACGGCAAGATCCTGCTGGACTATTCCCTCGAAAAAGCAGCGGAAATGGGCTTCGGCGCGGTTCTGTTTGAAGGAAACATCGCTTTCTATGGTAAGAGCGGATTCGATTACGCAAGCAGGTTCGGCATCCGATACCACGATCTTCCGGAGGATGCGGATTCGTCGTTCTTTCTCTGTAAGGAACTGATTCCGGGATATCTTGACGGGGTAACGGGAGTCTATCAGACGCCGCAGGGCTATTATGTGGATGACGCCGATGTCGAGGAATTCGACAAGGGATTTCCCCCGAGGGAAAAACTGAAGCTGCCCGGCCAGATCTTCTGAACGAATCGGGAGCTCCCCGCTGCTGTGATGGCAGCGGGGAGCTTTCGGCGTTTTACGGGATAGTAATTCTCGAAAAAAGTTGAAAATAGATGATGTTTTTAGTACCATGGACGAGGAGACGTTTTGCGTGAAAGAAAAGAGACGGAAAAATGAAAGCAGTTTTGTACATCCACGGAAAAGACGGCAGCTCGGAAGAACCGGAACACTACAGGCCGGTCTGGTTCCCCCGGAGTGTCAGATATGACCGGAATTCTGTCTTGTTGATCGGGAAGGTGTAAGATGCATTTTGTGGAGGCAAAGGGGATCCTGAATGGCAGGAATGCCTCTTTCGGCATGAATATATACAGAGGCTGCACGCATGGCTGCATTTACTGCGACAGCAGAAGCGCCTGCTATCAGTTCACACACCCGTTTGAGGATGTGGAAGTCAAACAGAACGCACCGGAGCTTCTGGAACAGGCGCTGCGTTCCAGAAGAAAAAAGTGCATGATCGGGACCGGATCCATGTCCGACCCTTACATGCACTGTGAAGAAAAACTGCAGCTCACGAGAAGATGCCTGGAGATCATCCGGCAGTACGGTTTCGGCGCGACGGTCATCACGAAATCGGACCGGATCCTGCGGGATATCGACCTGCTTGAAGATATTAACCGCATGGCTAAATGTGTGGTCCAGCTCACGCTGACCACCTGGGACGAGGAGCTGTGCAACATTCTGGAGCCGCGCGTGTGCAACACGAAAAAACGGGTGGAAGTGCTCCGGGAGATGAACCGGCGCGGGATCCCTACGGTAGCCTGGCTGACACCGATCCTTCCATTCATCAATGATACGGAAGAGAATGTTCGGAGCATTCTGGACGCGTGCGCTGAGACAGGAGTAAAAGGCGTGATCTGCTTTGATATGGGCATGACGCTGCGGGAAGGAAACCGGGAGTATTATTACGCGGCGCTGGACAGACATTTCCCGGGGCTGAAGGAGAAATATATCCGGACCTATGGGAACGCTTATCAGATCTCCAGCCCGGATTCCGCAAAACTGATGCGGCGGTTCAGATCGTTCTGTGAGGATCATGGAATGATGCATGATCCGGAGGAGTGCTTTGCGTACCTTGCGGAGTTCCCGGAACCATATCACCAGATCAGCATGTTTGAGGAGACACTATGAACGCAAAAGAATATCTGGAGATCCTTCATACTGTGGAAAAACTGAAGGACACGCCCCGGCACTGCACAACAACAAACAGAAGACCTGAGAGCGTCGCGGAGCACAGCTGGCGGGTATCGCTTATGGCAGCCCTCCTGAGGCACGAGTTTCCCGGTGTTGATATCGATAAAGTGGTGAATATGTGCCTGATCCACGATCTGGGAGAATGCTTTACCGGCGACATTCCGGCGTTCCTCAAGACGGAAGCGGACAGAGATACGGAAGACTCGCTGCTGCTTCAGTGGGTGAAGTCGCTGCCGTCGGAACTGACAGAGGATCTTTCCGCTCTGTATGCGGAGATGGACGCACAGGAAACGGTTGAGGCGAAACTGTACAAAGCGCTGGATAAGCTGGAAGCGGTGATCCAGCATAATGAGTCGCCGCTCGACACCTGGGCGGAAAACGAGTACGAACTGAACAAAAGCTATGCGTTTGACACGGTGGCGTTTTCCGACTGGCTGACAGAACTGAGAAAAGCGGTTCTGGAAGAAACGATAGAAAAAATCGGAGAAATTTCTTCCTCCGATGGCTGTATATTACCACAAAACCTCTGATTTTTCAAGTCTTGTAATTTTCCTCTTCATGGCGTATGAAGAATGCAGTATCATGAAAAGGAAGGTTGCAGACATGGATAACATGACAGCACTGGTCAGTACTTTTGCGAGAGCGTACCATTACCGAAACAGTTCCGAACCTGTCTTTGCGGACAGCCTTGCGGAACAGATGCTGACCGAGGAAGAGTATATGGAGATCTCACGGAACATGGCGGCAGGCATCGCTTACTTTGCGCCCGGTTTTGCAGGCACACGGGAAGAAGCGCTTCGGTTCATTGTCGACTGTCAGCTTGCGCCGTCTGTTCTTGCCAGGAGCGCTTTCTGCGAGCGGGCGATCGGCAATGCCGTCAGACTGGGCTGCGGGCAGATCGTTGTCTTTGCCTGCGGGTACGACACGTTTTCTCTGCGCACAGGGAACAGAGACCTGACAGTGTATGAGCTGGACAGGCCGGAAATGATCGGGGACAGGCGGAACCGCATTGCGAGCAGAGATCTTCTTCCTGCCTGCCGGGTAGAGACCGTCGGATGCGATCTTGCCCGGTCCTCATGGCGTCAGGATCTGCTGCGGGCGGGATTCCGGAAAGAGAAGAGGGCGTTCGGAAGCCTGCTCGGTATCAGTTACTATCTCTCAAAAGAAGAATTCCAGGCGCTCATCGGCGGCATTTCCTCGCTCTGGAGCGAGGGATCTTCCCTCTGCTTTGATTATCCGCTTTCGGAGGACGGAACAGAGAGCGGGCGGAACCGGAAGCTTGCCGCGGCGGCCGGGGAGAGGATGAAAGCCAAATACAACTATGAAGAACTGGAAACGCTCCTCGCAGATGCGGGTTTTCTGATTTATGAGCATCTGGATGCGGAAGAAGCGACCGAAGCGTTTTTCAGGGTATATAACGAGAAAAACGCGGAGCATGAAATGGCTGCCCCGAAAGGGGTAAGCTATTGTCTGGCCGTAAAAAAGTGATTATTTAAGAAAAAACCGTCAATTTTCAAAAAATCCCCCTGCGTCAGGGGTTGCTTGTGACGCTGCGTCATGAGTTATTCTGGGCGCAAAGGAGGTGATACGCTGTGTCAAAATATACGACAGGGGAAGTCGCGAAGCTCTGCGGTGTGACCGTCCGCACGGTCCAGTATTACGATACCCGGGGGATCCTCGTGCCGTCGGAACTATCGGAGGGCGGAAGACGCCTGTATTCCGAAGACGATGTAAAGCGGATGAAGGTCATCTGCTATCTCAGAGATCTCGGCCTTCCCATCGACTCGATCAGACAACTTCTCGCTGAAGAGGATCCGGGCAGTGTTATTTCTCTGCTTCTGGACCAGCAGGAGGCTGCGCTGAAAAAGGAGATCGGCGAACGCGAAGAGCAGCTGCAGAAACTCTCAGAGCTGAAGACCGGGCTGAAGAGCGCAGGCGAAATCTCTGTCGAATCCATCGGAGACATAGCGACTATTATGACAAACAAAAAAGAACTGAAGAGGATCCACACGACCATGCTGCTTACCGGATTGCCTTTGAACATTCTGCAGTGGTCTTCCATCATTCTGTGGATCACAAAGAAGATCTGGTGGCTGTTCCTGGTGTGGGCAGTTGTCGCGATCCCATACGGTGTGTGGGTTTCCCGCTGGTATTTCAGAAAAGTGGATTATATCTGCCCCAGCTGCCATGAGGTGTTTAAACCGGCATTTAAAGAAGCTTTCTGGGCAAAGCATACGCCGGCCACACGAAAACTTACCTGCCCGCACTGCGGCCATCACGGTTTCTGCGTGGAGATCGCCGCCGAAACGGAGGAAAAGAACGATGCATAACACGGAATACAACAAGACCCGGGTAATAAAATATCTGATCTTTACCTTTACGGCCGCGTATCTCATCCAGTTTTTCGCCGCACGGATCTGCAACAGAGGAGATATACAGATCGGGCAGATGATCGTTGCGGCGATGATGTTTGTACCGACGCTCGGCGTTCTGATTTCCGGTGCTGGGCTCAGGGATATGGGCTGGAAACCGAAGATCCGGAAGAACATCAAAAGCATCCTGATCGCCTGGTTTGCGCCTGCGGTTTTAACTGTTATCGGCGCCGCGCTGTATTTTCTGCTCTTTCCGGGTCATTTCGATCTCACCGGGAAGGCTATGGCAGCAAGCGGCGGTGCGGAAACCCTCGCGCAGCTGGAGGCGCAGGGGATCTCCTATCCCATGTATGTCCTGATCAGCGTGATCAGCGCCGTCACCTATGCACCGCTCATAAACGTGATCCCGGCGCTGGGAGAAGAGATCGGCTGGCGGGGATTTCTGTATCCCCAGCTGAGAGCGAGATTCGGCAGACAGAAAGGGTGGATCCTTGGCGGCGCCATCTGGGGCGCCTGGCACTGGCCGCTCATTTATTTGATCGGATATGAGTACGGCACGGGATATGTGGGATTTCCCGTCTCCGGGATGCTGCTCTTCTGTGTCGTTACGGTCGGATGGGGCATCCTGCACGCCTGGCTGTATGAGCGGAGCGGCACCATCTGGGTGCCGGCGCTCTTCCACGGAACGATCAATGCTTTCGCCGGGATCCCGCTGGTGATATGCCTGCCGGATATCGGTTCGGGAAGACTGCTTGGGCCTGCCCCGAACGGGATCATCGCCGCGCTTCCGTTTCTCATCTGGGCGCTCATCGTCCTGCTTCGGGCAAAAGATCCGGAGATGCAAGCCTGAAAAACGATAAAATATAATGACAAGATCCCCCTGATGCGATATTATTGTTTTGCACCAGGGGGACTTGTTCAGAAAGGTGGATTAGATTAATGAAGATCTATGATATTTCACAGGAAGTCTTCAGTTGCGTGGTTTTTCCCGGCGATCCCTGCCCGGAGAGCGAAGCGCTCCTTCGCCTGGGCAATGGCGGGACCTGCAATCTGACGGCATTCAGCATGTGCGCGCACAACGGGACCCATGTCGACGCACCGTATCATTTTTATGATGACGGAAAGACGATCGATCAGGTCGATCTGGAGCGGTTCATCGGCCCGGCCTATGTGGCGGAGCATGAAGGAGATCTGAAAGCCGAAGATGCGGGAAGGATCCTGCGTGTTGCGAAGGAATGTGATCCTGAGGCAGCAAAAAGGATCCTGATCAAGGGAGCGGCGAAAGTCACCGCAGAAGCGGCGAAGGTCTTTGCAAAAGAAGGGATCCTGCTGTATGGAAACGAGTCGCAGACAGTTGGCCCGGAAAACGCGCCGAAAGAGGTGCACCTGATCATGCTCGGAGCCGAGATCGTTCTGCTGGAAGGGATCCGGCTGAAAGAGGTCCCGGAAGGCAGCTATCTTCTCCATGCTGCCCCCCTGAATCTCGGCGGTATCGATGGTTCGCCCTGCCGGGCAACGCTGCTGAAACTGTAAGTGTTTTCTGCTCTTTTCCTGCGTATCTACCCGTTCTTTGCTTTACATTATCGGGAGAGTGTGCTGTAATAGAAAGGCAAGTGTTCCTGCGTAAATGATCCGGCGAGCTTTTCTCCGGTTTTTGAAAGAAAGCGAAAAACCATGAATATGAAGTGCTGCACGGAAAAACTCGGCATCTCGCCGAAAGTGAGCAGTTTCTCCATTCCTCTCGGATCAACGGTCAATATGGACGGTACCTGCATTATTCTGGTGATCGGCGGCCTGTTTCTGGCAAGAGCGTACGGCATCGAGGTCCCGGGCACCATGCATCTGACGCTCCTGATCACGATCCTGCTGCTCTCGATCGGAGCCCCGGTGTCCCGGGCGCCGGCCTGGTGTGTCTGGGTATCATACTCGAAACGCTGGGCGTTCCCCTGGAAGCGCTCGGACTTGTGATGGGGATCTACCCGTTCCTGGATATGTTCAATTCCATGTCGAACACCACAGGCGATGTTTCCGTATCGCTGATCGTCGCAAGGGATGAAAACCTGGTCGATTTGGCGAAGTACAACGATTGAAAACCCGCAGGTTTTCTGCTATACTTCAGACAACAGGCTCTTTCAAAAAATACAGGAGGGAGGATAAAAATGAAGATCACAAAAAGAAACGGTACGATCACCGTATACGACGATGAGAAAGTCACGAAGAGTATTCTGAACGCGAATGGTGCTGCCGGAGAAAAAAAGATCTCCGAAAAAGAAGCTGCGGCCATGGCGTTTGATGTATTCAACAAGCTGATAGAAGACAACGAGATCATCACAACAAAAGAGATCAGAGAATGCGTATATGCTATACTGTGTGAGAAGGGATATCCGGAAACAGCCAGGAGTTACGCGGATTATAAAAAGTTTTGAAAAACGATCCCCGGCATTGCTTCCTGAGAAACAATGCCGGGGATCTTAAAAATCGCGAGCAGGAGAAGGGAAAGAGAAAATTGAACATACCTTTTGATCCGAATCAACAGAAATATCCCTCCCAGCGGTATCCGATCTATGCCCGGAACGGGATGGTGAACTGCTCCAGCCCCATGGCATCCGCTGCCGGTCTGGAGATCCTCCGCCGCGGCGGAAACGCGGTCGACGCGGCAGTTGCGGCCGCGTCAACGCTTACAGTCGTCGAACCGACGGCCAACGGACTGGGATCCGACGCATTTGCGATCGTCTGGATCGAAAAAGACCGGAAGCTGTACGGACTCAACGCCAGCGGTCCGGCACCGATGCTTGCCTCGATCGAAAAGATTCGGGCGGAAGGCCTGGCGGAAAACGGGAAAATGCCCGCCCACGGCTGGGCGCCGGTCACCGTTCCGGGAGCCGTCGGAGCATGGCAGGCGCTGAACAGCCGTTTTGGGAGGCTCACGCTTATGGACGATCTGATGCCGGCGGTATATTATGCCGAAGAGGGTTATCCGTGTGAGCCCAATCTTGCCCGGCACTGGCAGGCGGCATTCCGCGCTTATAACCGGGAGCTGACGGAACCGTGTTTTGAGTCATGGTTCCGTACATTCACATCCTCCGGACGTGCGCCGGAAGCGGGAGACCTGATCCGGCTGCCGGACCACGCATTGAGCCTGCGCATGATTGGCGAAAGCGGCGGCGAATCGTTCTATCGGGGTGAGCTTGCCCGGAAGATCGATGGGGAGAGCCGGAAATATGGCGGATTTCTGCGATTTGAGGATCTGGCAGGGTTTGAACCGGAATGGGTGGAGCCGCTGCACGTCAGCTACCGCGGATACGATGTGTGCGAGATCCCGCCGAATGGGCAGGGCATCGTGGCGCTGATGGCGCTGAACATTCTGAAGGAGTTTTCTTTCTCCGACCGGGATGGCGCCGACACCCTGCACCGGCAGATCGAGGCGCTGAAGATCGCCTTTGCGGATGCTCTCCACTATGTGACGGATCCGAAACGGATGGAGATCGATCCCAAGGACCTGCTTCTGCCGGAGTACGGCGCCATGCGGGCAGCGGAGATCACGGACGAAGCCCGGATACGGACGCACAGCCGCCCGAAAGGAAGCGGAACGGTATACCTGTGCTGCGCGGACGGCGAAGGCAATATGGTATCGTATATCCAGTCCAACTATATGGGCTTCGGATCCGGTATCGTTGTGTCTGGCACCGGGATCGCACTCCAGAATCGAGGCGCCGATTTCTCGCTGGATCCGGATCATATCAACGCCCTGGCTCCGGGAAAACGCAGCTACCACACCATCATTCCGGGCTTTCTGATGAAGAATGGAGAGGCAGTCGGCCCGTTCGGCGTCATGGGGGCCTATATGCAGCCGCAGGGGCATCTGCAGGTGATCATGAACACGCTGGACTTTCATCTGAACCCCCAGCAGGCGCTGGACGCGCCGCGATTCCAGTGGCTGCGGGAAAACGCCGTAGCGGTTGAGCCCCGGTTCGATCCCGGACTCGCGGACTCGCTTTCCCGACGCGGGCATCAGATCCGGTTCGAACCCGAAGTGTCGGGCTTCGGAAGAGGACAGATGATCCTGCGGCAGGAAAACGGCGTTCTGGTCGGCGGAACCGAATCCAGGACCGACAGCAACATCGCCTGCTGGTAGATGCAGGGCGAAGCAGGAGGAAAACGATTATGGCAGAGATCAATGTCTATGAGCAGTATTTTGAAGCGGAATGCACGTACAACGATGTGGAGCGAAAAGGCGCGCTGGTCATGCTGATCTCCATTTCCGAGGCAGGCACGATCCGCTATGAAGCGGCGGTGACCTTTTTCCCGCATCGGGAAGAGGACGATTATGCCGTTTCCTATGACGCGTATTTTGCAAAGGAACTGTATGCCGCCGCGGGCAGGCGGTCCCAAAAAAGAGAAAAACTGCTCCTGGGAAGCTTCCGGGAGCAGGTGGACGAACTGGCGGCAGAACACGGCGGACGTGTCTTCTGGGACCGCCCGCTGCGAGACGCCCGCTGGGGTTAAAAAAGGCAAAGCATCAGAAAAGGAGAGGCTTCAAGCCTCTCCTTTATGCTGTCAGGAGTGAAACTCGATGGAGTAGGCGATGTGTTTCTTCCCACCGGGAAGAAGCAGCTGCATGCCGGGTTTCTCCTCAAGAGAACCGGTGAAGCCGGCGTCGTCCGTGCGACCGTACCACGGCTCCAGGCAGATAAAGGTGCCGTTCGGATTTGCCCAAACAGCGAGCAGGGGGAACCCTTCACAGTACATCGTAACGAAAGGCTTTCCATCCGGCAGCTTGATGCCCACCGTTCCGATGTCCTGCCCGGAAAAGATCCACGTGTCGGGAATGTTCTCCAGATAGGGGGAACAGCCGTTTTCCAGCGGCAGATCGAATACCTGGTCCGGCAGGGCGAAACCCTCTTTGTTTGCCTGAAAACACGAGAGACGCTCTTTGCCGGAGAACACGAGGAAACAGTCCTCCTTTTTCACGCCTTCCGGCATTTGAAAGCCCGGATGCCCGCCGATGGCATAGGTCATGGCGGCCTCACCGGCATTTTCTATCTCCCATTCTATATGCAGAAGTCCTGCGATCTCCGGATCCAGAGAATGCTTCACCTGAAGACGGAAATCGTACGGATAGATCTCTTTGGTGGCCTCGGTCGAGGTAAGGCAATGGGTAACGGAGGAAGCCGTCTCCTCCACACAGCAGAAATCCATGTCACGCGCAAAGCCGTGCTGTGTTTTCATACGGTATTCCCGCCCGCCGACGCGGTATTTGCCTTCCGTCACCTTGCCGACGAAAGGAAACAGGATCGGGGCATGGCGGTTCCACACGGCGGGATCGGCGCACCAGATACGCTCGCAGCCAGTGGCTTTGTCAACCACACTGCAGAGCTCGGCGCCGTGGTCTGAAACGGTGACTTTCAGACGGTCGTTTTCCAGAATAGACATATGCATTCCCCCTCTTTCCATAAGGATACCGGAAAAAGCGCAAAAAAGCAATCGGAATCGGGAAATGCTTTTTCCTTCCCGGGTCTGGCACAGAAAACACACACATGTTATAATAACGCATCAAACTACAGGGAACGGTTCTTTTCCCATTTCGGGAAATGAATTCCGGAAGGGAGATCGCCATGATCAGAAACGCTGCCATCGTCAGCCTCTCCAGCGGTGTGCTGGGAGAGAGTTTTGTGAAACATGAATTGGACATCGGATTGAAACGGCTGCAGGAGTACGGTATCAATGTCCGGTTCATGCCGCATGCGCTGAAAGGCCTGGAGTACGTCAGGGATCATCCGGAAAAGCGTGCGGCGGATCTTCTGCAGGCTTTCTGCGACCCGGAGATCGACATGATCCTCTGTGCCATCGGCGGCGATGATACCTATCGTCTTCTTCCTTATCTGTTCGAACATGAGGAACTGCAGAACTCCGTCTCGCAGAAAGTGTTCCTCGGCTTTTCCGACACAACCATCAACCACTTTATGCTCCATAAGGTGGGGCTGAACACGTTCTACGGGCAGTCGTTCCTCTCGGATATCTGCGAGATCAGCAGCGAAATGCTTCCATATACGAAACGGTATCTGGAGGAGCTGCTCCTGACCGGCGGCATTCGGGAAGTTACGCCCAGCGGCATCTGGTATGAAGAGCGGACCGACTATGGGATCGACAAGGTCGGGACCGAGCGAGTCCCGCATCCGGATCGCGGATTTGAACTGCTGCAGGGCAAGCCGGTGTTTTCCGGCGAGATCCTCGGCGGCTGCATTGATTCGATTTATGACATGTTCGACGGTGAGCGGTACGCGGATATGCCTGTCCTCTGCCAAAAGTACAGCCTGTTTCCTCCGCTGGATGACTGGCGGGGAAAGATCCTGCTGCTGGAATCCAGTGAGGAGAAGATGCCGCCGGAAAAATACAGGAAGGCACTGGAATACCTGAAAGAGGCCGGCATCTTCGGCGTGATCTCCGGCGTCCTTGTGGGCAAACCGATGGACCTGGTATACGAGCGGGAGTATCGCGAAGAGCTGGTCGGAGTGATCGGCGATCCGGAGCTTCCCATTGTGTGCAATCTCAACATCGGGCACGCGACCCCGCGCTGCATTCTCCCGTTCGGCGTCCCGGCAACAGTCGATGTTGAAAAACAGCGCATCACCTTTGCAGGCCCGCAGAAAGAATGAAAACAGTACATTTATTGAAAATCCATGGCCGGAAAGCGTGGGCTTTGGTGCTGTTGGCCGCGCTGTTTCTGACGGGCTGCGGTACGCAGACGGTGTTGACCGTTCCGGAAGTGGAGCCGCTGCCGGAGCCGGAAGGCCTGCGCATTGCGGTCGCTTCGGACCTGCATCTGGATCCCGACAACACGGAACGGGGAGAAGAAGTTTATGCTGTCCAATACAGCCCGGAGCTTCTGGACGCACTTCTATGGGACGCCCGGCAGCAGAATGCGGAGATCCTCCTGCTGACCGGCGACCTTGTGAACGGCGGTAAATATCACCGGATCGAACTTCTCGCGGAAAAGCTGCATGCGGCGGAAGAGACCGGCATGGATATCTACGTGCTTCCAGGGAACCACGATCTGGCGCCTGCAACGCAGACGGAATTCGCTGCGATGCTTGCCGATTTTGGCTATAACGAAGCGTTCAGCCGGGATACAGCCTCTCTGAGCTATTGCGTGATCCGTGACGGGCTCATGATCCTGATGATGGATACGGGCGGTTACGGTGCCCGATCGATCGATCTTCCGGACGCGGAGATCCCCGATCCGGACGAAGCTTTTCTGTCCTCAAAAACGCTGGGCTGGGCCGAGCGGATGCTGAAGAAGGCCGCGGATGAGGACCTGCGGGTGATTTGTGCAGGCCACTACAATCTTCTGACGGAAATCAGCCATCAGCCGGAAAGCGGGTTCTATATACAAAACGGGGATCGCTTTGCTGATATGCTCCGGAAATATGACGTGCCGCTGTATCTGAGCGGCCACATGCACATCCGGGGCTTCTATCAGGAACAGGGACTATCCGAACTGCTGACGGAGTTTCTGCTCTCCTATCCGACCGGCTATTCTGTCCTGGACCTGACGGAAAGAGGCATCCATTATCAGCCGCGGCGCGTGGATGTAGACGCGTGGGCGAAAGAGACCGGACAGGAGGATCCCGTCCTTCTCAGCTTTGCGGAATGGCAGCAGAAAACGCTCTATGATTATTCCAAAGAGAATGTTGCCTTCATGGCGGAGAAGAACCCGATGAGCAGAAGCAGAGAAAAGAAGGCGGTGGATTTTTTCTATTCCGTGATGAGCGCCTTCTGGGACGGAAGCCTGAGCGACAGGAGAGAAGAAGTGAAGAACATGCCGGGATATGAACCGTTCTTCCTCTGCGCGGACGGGTTTGCCTACGGCTGGTGGCTGAAGGATTTGATCGAGACCGCGCCGCCGGAGCTTGCCGGCTTCTTCCTGTCGTGGTAGGAAAACCGGATTCTGCCAAATTCGGGTGTTGTGAACCAGAAAAAAATACGATATAATACTAGTTTAGACAGCTTAACGGCATTTAAAGCGGGAAACGGGAGAAGAAAATGAAAAAACCGCTGAGAAGTATCACGTTTAAAAGTGTAGCAAGTGTTGTCCTTCTGTTTGTGGTCTTTTTCGCGATCCTGAGCGTGATTGGATATAACGGCGTTACGGATGCGCTGCTCACACAGTATACGAAAGGCGCGTTCTTTACCGCGAGAACGGCGGAAAACCTCATCGATCCGGATCGGATGGATGAGTACGCCAACAGCGGCGGCACGACAGAAGAGTATCTTGAGCTTTATGAGGAGCTGGAAGACGTCTGCAACTCAACGAGCGCTACGTTCATTTATGTGATCCGACCGGATCTGCCCGATTATGGCCATATCACGTTTCTGTTTTCAACGATCAACAGCGAATACAATTACACGCATTACGATTTCGGATACTACCGGAAGACAACCAACGCGGAGTATGCGGAAAAATACAGAGCTTTGTATGAAGGAAAAAGCGACCAGGAACTGGTGATTCGCGACAAAGGGTATATTGAAACAGACCCGCATATCACGGCGATGGTCCCTCTGGTTGGTTCGGATGGGCAGACAAAAGCGATCCTCTGCGTGCAGCGGCAGATGGAGACGATGACGAATGCCAGAAACGCCTTCGTAAAAAAAGTGGCGCTGGCAGCCCTTTATCTGGCACTGGTAACGATCATTGTCCACGCATTTTTCATGAAGCGGATGCTGCTCAGGCCTGTTGAAGAGATCACGGAAGAAGCCAGCCGGTTTGCCAGAGAAAATGTGACGCCTGAAAGGAAACTTGCCCAAAGGATCCATAACCGTGACGAGATCGGGACGCTTGCCAGGTCTATCGATCAGATGGAGGAACAGATCCAGTCATATGTGGAGGATCTGACCCACATCACGGCAGAGTCGGAAAGGATCCGGACCGAGCTGAATCTGGCGCGTCGTATTCAGTCGGATATGCTGCCGAGCAGATTTCCTGCCTACCCCGGCTGGAAAGAATTTGATATTTTTGCCAGCATGGACCCGGCCAGAGAAGTCGGCGGCGACTTTTACGATTTCTTCCTGATCGACGACGATCATCTGTGCCTTACCATTGCCGATGTATCCGGAAAAGGTGTTCCCGCAGCGCTGTTTATGATGGCGTCACAGATCATTCTGGCAAACAACGCCATGAAGGGCGAATCCCCGGCGCAGATCCTGGTGAATGCGAATACTGCCATCTATTCCCATAACAACGAAGAGATGTTCGTGACCGTATGGACAGGCATCCTGGAGCTCTCTACGGGGATTCTGAGAGCGGCAAACGCCGGCCATGAATACCCGGTCTTGAAGAGTGGGGAAAGCGACTTCGAGCTGTACAAAGACAAACACAGTTTCGTCCTCGGCGTGATGGAAGATCTGGATTTCAAGGAATATGAGATCCGGATGAAACCGGGAGACATGCTCTTCCTTTATACCGACGGTGTCCCGGAGGCAACGGATCTGGAGGACAGGATGTTCACGAACGAGAGGATGGTTGCGGCACTGAATGCGGAGCGGGACGCTTCTCCGGAAGCAGCCATTCATAACGTTCAAAACGCGGTGCTGAGCTTTATGAACGGAGCGGAGCAGTTTGACGACATGACGATGATGTTTCTTCGCTATAACGGAAAAATCTCTGAGAACGAGTAAGACAGAAACGGCCGTGACCTCCAGCTACGTTCCGGGTCACAGCCCTCTTTCTTGTAATGCCCAGAAATAGTTTACATAAAAATATAGGCGGAGATCTGAATGATAAAAAACCTGAAAATGACCGTGCTGATCGATAACATAGCTTCCGAACCGTTCGCCGCAGAATGGGGCCTGAGCATATGGATCGAGGCAGACGGCAGAAAGATCCTGCTCGATACGGGAGCAGGCAGCCTGTTTACACAGAATGTTCGGCTTCTGGGATTTGACCTGGCCGACATTGATCTCGGCGTTTTGTCCCACGCGCATTATGATCATGCCGACGGCATGGAAGCCTTCTTTGCGGAAAATGAAAAGGCGCCGTTCCTGCTCCGCGAGGGCTCCGGAGAAAACTGTTACGGGATCAAAGACGGGGAGCTTTCGTACGACGGCATTCGCAGGGGAACGCTGGAGCAGTATGCCGGCCGCATCTGCTATGTTGACGGAACGCAGGAGATCGCGGACGGGATCTGGCTGGTGCCGCACCGGAAGAAGGATTATTCTCCGATCGCCCGGCAGAACGACCTGTATGTCATAAAGAATGGCGTGTGCTGCCCGGACGATTTCTCTCATGAGCAGAGCCTGGTGTTTGAGACCGAAAAGGGTCTTGTCGTTTTCAACAGCTGTTCCCATACCGGCATGGGCAATATCCTCGAGGACATTGCGGAGATGCTGGACAGAGAGGATGTGTGCGCCTATGTCGGCGGGCTGCATCTCTATCATTTCACCGATGAGCAGCTGCTGGAACTTTGCAATGAGATCCGCTGCCGCGGAGTGGCGCCGATCTTCACCGGACACTGTACCGGGGACCATGCGTTTCAAATCCTGAAACAGCAGCTTGGCGACCGGATCGTCCAGTTTTCCTCCGGATTTCAATACAGCTTTTAAATCACTGAACACAGGAAAGAGACGACCGGGCGAAACAGCCCGATCGTCTCTTTTGCAGAAGCCTTATTTTCAGAGAAGTCCATGGCTGTGTTTCATCCAGTTTCCTTTGCGATAGTAGATGAAGATTGCAATATCAGTTACAGCCCAGGACACAACATAACAGTAACTGAGCACAGGCAGCGTATGGAACCAGACAAAGAGCGTCGACACCCAGATGATCCGGAACAGACAAATCCCGAGTCCCGTAACAACGACCGGCCAGACGGCATCACCGGAGCCGCGCAGGACAGCCGAAAGCACTTCGATTCCGGTCCAGATAAAATAGAAGGGGACAAAATAGGTCATGATCTCAAAGGTCGTGGCGATCACGGCGTCATCCGTTGTCAGAATATGCAGCATCGGCTTCCCGAGCAGCATGATCAGCACGCTCAGAGAAACAGTGATCGAGAGAGACAGGACCATTCCCTGCCTGACACAGAGCTTGACGCGGTCTGTTTTTCCTGCGCCAAAATTCTGCCCTACAAAACTGGTGATGGCGGCACCGAGCGCGTTGCTGACAGCCCAGAAAATGCCGTCGGTCTTGGATGACATTGCCCAGGAAGCTACTACAACCGTACCAAGTGAATTGACACCGATCTGAATGATCATGTTGGAAACGCCGTACATGGCGCTCTGCAGACCTGTCGGGATGCCGAGTCGGAACATATTGCTGAGATATACCCCTCGCAGTTTCAATTGCCGGAAACTCAGGCGATAGGGTTTATTTACGGTCATGAGCTTCCAGGTAAGGAGCAGCATGTTGACGATCTGAGCTGCTACTGTCGCAACGGCGACGCCGGCAATGCCCCAGTGAAAACAAACGACAAAAATGATATCCAGAACAATATTCACGATGCATCCCGTGATCATGTAAACGAACGGATGCATCGAATCCCCCACCGAGCGGAGCATATTGGATTCCATATTCAGAACCAGAATAAAAGGAACGCCCAGAAAATAGATCCTCAGATAAAGGACCGAGCCGGGCATCGTATCGACCGGCGTTCCCAGCAGAGCGAGGAACCAGGGAGAAGCGACAAGACCCACTCCCATCAGGACAAAACCGAGAACGGCAAATACCGTGACAGCGTTGCCGGCAGCGATTTGTACATCCTCGCTGCGCCCGGCGCCATAGATCTGCGCGATTACAACGGAAGCGCCGGCCGTGCTTGCCACGAAGAAGCCGATCAGAAGGGCGATGATCTGCGCAGAACTGCCGCCGACAGCAGCCAGCGCTACGGTTCCGACGAAACGTCCAACGATCAGGCCGTCGACCGCGTTATACAGCTGCTGTATGCATGTTCCGGCCGCGATCGGGAGAAAAAAGATCAGCAGCTGTTTCCAGACAACACCTGTTGTCAGGTCGAGTTGTGAAGAAAGCTTTTTTTGCATTATGGACAAACGCCTCGATACGAAGAAAATGACTTATTTCTCAAACCAGTGTATGGCGAACTCCGCAACAGCGGGAACCAGTTTCTTGATCTCCCAGTGAGATGTGTTGACGATCAGGTCAAAAGCGCTGGTGTCGCTGCAGTGCTTCCCGGTCAGAATCTCGCGGGTACGTGTACGGTTTCGATCGATGCGGCGGATGTTTCGGATGATCTCCTTTTCCGTCAGACGATCCTCTGCGGGCTTCTTCTGCTCGTAAGCAAGGCAGCGGTCAATTCTTGTCTTCATGTCAGCACAGACTGAGACGCGGAATGGATGATGATCCTGTAGGATCACATCGGCGTCGCGACCGACGATAACACAGTCGTTGCCGGCTTCCGCAATTGCCCGGATGATCTCCCGCTGGCGGATAAGAAGCTGCGTCTGCATGCCAGGACGAAAATTGAGGTGAGAGAAGCTGTTCCGGTAAGTGAGTTGGATGTTATGCCAGCCGTGACTGGAAAGAAGATTCCGGATATAGTCGGGATCCATGTCCTGGTCTTCAGCAAGCGTTTCGATGATCTCCTTGTCGTAGTAGTCCCAGCCAAGATGACCGGCCAGCCGTTTTCCCAGTTCCCGGCCGCCGCTGCTGAATTGTCTGCTCACGGTAATTGTCCGCATTTTTCAGTCCCTGCCTTTCAAAATGGAGTTTACCATATCACTGTTGCCGGTGTTTGTCAATTGATTCTCTGCATCAGCGGAACAGATCATTTCGAAAGCAGTACACAGGACAGGGGAATTGTTTTTTCATTTACTTTCCCGGTGCTCTTATGATATGATTACATAGTCATTTATTCTTGTGAGAAGGAACAGCACATGGAAGAAAAGAATCTACCGCTCGAAGGGATCAAAGTCGTAGAAATTGCTGCTGTCGTTGCCGCACCGACGGCTGGCCGGATGCTCGCGTATTACGGTGCCGATGTGATCAAGGTGGAGACTGTCGGCGGGGACGGACTTCGGATCGTTGGCACATCACATCATCTGCCGGCTGAACCCGACAACAATCCCCTTTTCGATAATTTTAACGCCGGGAAGAAACTCACCGCGATCGATCTGAAAAACCCGAAAGGCAGACAGGTGCTGCTGAAGCTTCTGGAATCAGCCGACGTCTTCATCACCAACACGCGCATGCGCTCGCTGGAAAAGCTTGGCCTGGATTATGAATCCCTGCGAGAACGGTTCCCGCGGCTGATCTACGCCCACTTCTCCGGCTATGGACTGAAGGGTGAGGAAAAAGACCGCCCGGGATACGACGCTACCGCGCTTTGGATGCGGTCCGGTGCCGTGGGCGACGCAGGGCTGGAGGGACAGTTCCCGTTGCGGCCTCCATATGCGTTTGGGGATATTGCAACAGCCGGTTACTTTCTGTCCGGCATCCTTGCTGCGCTGGTGGCGCGCGACAGGACAGGACGCGGTACCAGAGTGGAAACGTCCCTTCTGAATGCCGGCATCTGGCTGAACGGACCCTATGTGATCTGTACGCAGCCCGCCTACGGTTACAGCCTGCCGCGGGGGAGATACGAGCCGCGGAATCCTTTTTCTGACTGCTATCTCTGCAGCGACGGCAGATATATCTGTCCGACAGTCAAGAATTACACTTCAGATAGAAAGATGCTGGCAGGGGTGTTCGAGATGCCGGAGCTGGCGGAAGACCCCAACCTGGCGTCGATTGCAGCCATGACAAAGGCAGGGAAGGTCCCGTATGTCACCCGCCGTCTGGAAGAGATGATCGGCCAGAAAACATCGGAGGAATGGTGCAGGATCCTCATGGAGAACGACATTCCCAACGAACGCCTGTTTCACTCATCCGAAGTCGCGGAAGACAGGCAGGCGTGGGCAAACGGCTACCTCGAGATGGTGGACTATCCCGATTCCGAGACGGCAGTCCCGGTGCCGCCCGTGCAGTTCTCCGATTACGACACAGCGGAGCATCGGATTCTGGGGGAGGTCGGCGCGGATACCGATACGATCCTCACTGAAGCCGGGTATTCACCGGAAGAGATCGCGCATCTCAGAGAATGCGGCGCGATCCGGTAAAAACTACAGAGGCAGACCCCGGTGTACGTGTTGACAAGAAACCGCCCGTCGGCTATAATACGCGGCAGAAAAGAACATCTGTGAGCGATATGCGGCAGATGTCTTTTTTGTGCTGAAGGAGAAAAAGAGAATGAAAAAACTGTTTTCCAGCCTGCCCTTTCGCCTGATCCTTGCGCTGCTGCTCGGTATCGGCTTTGGCCTGATCTTCGGAGAAAAGGTCATGAAAGTTGTTGTTTCCGTGCAGTATGTCATCGGTCAGCTGATCACATTCTGCGTTCCGCTGATCATCATCGGCTTTATCGCCCCGTCCATTACGCGCATGGGCAACAACGCTTCCCGCATGCTTTTTGTGGCGGTTATCATTGCTTATGTCAGCTCCATCTGTGCGGCTTTCATGAGTACGGCTGCCGGTTACGCGCTGATTCCGCATCTGTCGATCGTGACGGAAGTGGAAGGCCTGCGTGAGCTCCCGCCGGTCCTGTTCCAGCTCAATATCCCGCAGATCATGCCGGTCATGAGCGCACTTGTGTTTTCGCTGCTGCTCGGCCTCACTGCCGTCTGGACCAAAAGCACACTGACGTGTAACCTGCTGGAAGAGTTCCAGAGCATCGTGCTGAAGATCGTGGAGAGCCTGATCATCCCGATCCTGCCGATTTATATCTGTGCCACGTTCTGTAATCTGAGCTATCAGGGCATGATCACCAACCAGCTGCCGGTGTTTCTGAAGATCATCGTGATCGTGATGTTGGGCCACTATATCTGGCTTGCGGTGCTCTATCTGATCGCAGGGATCTATTCCGGGAAAAGCCCGTGGGAGGTGCTCCGCCACTACGGGCCGGCGTACCTGACGGCTGTCGGCACGATGTCCAGTGCGGCAACGCTCTCTGTCGCCCTGAACGGTGCCAGGAAGAGCAGTGTGCTGCGCAGAGATATGATCGATTTCGGTGTTCCGCTGTTTGCCAACATCCACCTGTGCGGTTCGGTCCTGACGGAAGTGTTCTTCTGCATGACCATTTCCCAGATCCTTTACGGCCATCTTCCCAGTCTCGGAACGATGATCCTTTTCTGTGTTCTGCTGGGGATCTTCGCCATCGGCGCTCCCGGCGTGCCGGGAGGCACGGTCATGGCCTCTCTCGGTCTGATCACCGGCGTGCTGGGTTTTGACGATGCCGGGACGGCGCTGATGCTCGCTATCTTCGCCTTGCAGGACAGCTTCGGCACTGCCTGCAACGTGACCGGCGACGGCGCGCTTACCCTGTTCCTCACCGGCTATGCCGACAAACACCACATCACAGAAGTCTGAACCAACTGCCGGATCATAACGATTACGATTGACCTCTTCCGTTCTGAATGTCAGGGCGGAAGAGGTCTTTTGAGCCACGGTCCCCCTGCGCTTGACGGCGGTTTGGATTTCAGTTACTATAGCAGGGAAGATAACGCTGCGGAAAAGGAGATCCCGGATGGCACGGCCAAAGAAGAAAAAGAAAGTGAAAAGATGGATCAACGGCATCGTCCTGCTGATCGTTTTTGCGCTGCTGCTGTACTTCATCCCTTCGCAGCTGCCTGGCCCGCTGCAGCCGATGTCGGAAGCACTGCATCAGGCGGTGCATACAATGGAGAGCTGGTTTGATCCGAACCCAAAACCTTCCGAAGAAATCTATCCGGTGGTCTGGGTGTTTGACGGCGACACGATCCTGGTTCGGATCGAAGAGAAAGAAGTCACGATTCGGATGATCGGCATCGACGCGCCGGAAAGCGTACATCAGGATGAAACAAAAAACACGCCGGAGGGAGGAATTGCTTCCGCCTGGCTGAAAGAGTATCTGAAAGGGAAATCGGTGGCTCTGGAATACGACCGGGAGCTTACCGACCAATATGGAAGAACGCTCGCTTATGTTTATCTCAACGGTGAACTGGTGGAAGACGCGATCCTGAAAGCCGGGATGGCGAGAACGATGATCCTTGAGCCGAATGTTAAGTACGAAAAACACCTGATGGAGAGTGAGCGGGAAGCGCAGAAAAACGGGGCCGGGTTCTGGGGAACAGGCTTTTTCCAGGAGTAAAAAAATGAGAAAAGCAATCTTATTCGATCTGGACGGAACACTCACGGAGTCTGGAGAGGGAATCATAAAATCAGTGCAGCATGCGTTGGGGAAGATGGGGCACCAGGAACCGGAGCAGGACAAACTGCGCGTATTCATCGGACCACCTTTGACCACGCAGTTCATGGCGTATGCCGGATTTACCCGCGAGGAAGCTGAGAAGGCAGTCGCTTTTTATCGGGAGCGCTATTCCACGGTCGGGCTTTTTGAGAACAGACCCTACCCGGGGATCCCGGAGATGCTGCGTGTCCTGCGGGAGCATGGCTATCTGACGGCGGTCGCCTCCTCCAAACCGGAGAAATTCGTGCGTCAGATCCTGGATCATTTTGCCATGACGGACCTCTTCGACGAGATCGTTGGCGCGACATTTGACGAAAAACGCACGGAAAAAAAGGACGTGGTACTGGAAACGCTCCGCCGCCTCGGGATGCAGGATGCGCGGGATCAGGTCCTCATGGTGGGAGACAAGGAGCACGATGTGTTCGGCGCCCGGGAAGAGGGCGTTGCCTGTGTCGCCGTCGCTTATGGGTACGGGTCCATGGAGGAACTCACGGCGGCGCAGCCGTTCCGAATCGTGAACACAGTGGAGGAGCTGCAGCAGGCCTTGCTGGAGTTCTGAGGAAAAGCTTGTTTTTTGTACAGTTTCCACCTTGTCCATTAGACTTTCTCATACAAGAAAAACTTTTCGCGGCGACGGGGAACCCGGTTGGTACAAGTGCACAAAAATCAAAACTTTAACGGCGGCATCCATGCAAAGACACGGGTGCCGCCGTTTTCTGCCGGATCGACCGGCGCTTGCATTCATAATAATAAAGTGTTATAAACAACTATCTCTTCTAGAAAGAGTGCGAACCCGCAGATTGGGGGGATAGATTATGACGGAAAGTATTGATCAGAGATACCCGCTGTATCGGTCGTCTTTCGAACACGACGCGTGCGGTATCGGTGCCGTGATCAGCATAAAAGGGGAGCAGAATCACCGCACGGTGGATGACGCGCTGAAGATCGTGGAGAAGCTGCAGCACCGCGCGGGCAAGGACGCCTGCGGCGAGACCGGCGACGGCGTCGGACTGATGATGCAGATCCCACATAAACTGATGTGCAAAGCAGCAGAAAAGGCCGGCCTGGAGCCGCTGGGTGCGCCGCGGAGCTACGGTGTCGGCATGTTCTTTTTCCCGCAGGATACGCTGCGGCGCCTGCAGGCAAAAAAGATGTTGGAGATCATCGTTCAAAGGAATGGCCTGGAATTTCTCGGCTGGCGCGACGTGCCTACCGATCCGGGCATCCTCGGACAGACAGCGCGGGATGCCATGCCGTATATCATGCAATGCTTTGTTCGGAAGCCGCAGGACTGCCCGGAGGGACTTGCCTTCGACCGCAGACTGTATATCGTCCGGCGCGAGTTTGAGCAGAGTGCGATCGGGACATATATTCCGTCCTTCTCCAGCCGCACGATCGTATATAAGGGTATGTTCCTGGTGAATCAGCTGCGGGCTTTCTATCGGGATCTTCAGGATCCGGAATGTGAGAGCGCCATTACAATGGTACATTCCCGTTTTTCCACCAACACCAATCCCAGCTGGGAGCGTGCTCATCCGAACCGGTACATCATGCACAACGGAGAGATCAACACGATCCGCGGTAACGTCGACCGGATGCTCGCCCGCGAAGAGACGATGCATTCCGCCGTCCTCTCCGATGTGGATATGGATAAGGTCCTTCCCGTGATCAACCCGGACGGGTCCGATTCGGCTATGCTGGACAACACCCTGGAATTTCTGATGATGAACGGCATCGATCTGCCGCAGGCAGTGATGATGACGATTCCGGAACCATGGGCCAACGACCGCAAGATGAGCCAGGAGAAAAAGGATTTCTACCTGTACTACGCTACTATGATGGAGGCGTGGGACGGGCCGGCAGCCATTGTCTTCTCCGATGGCGACACGGTCGGGGCCGTATTGGACCGCAACGGTCTGCGTCCCTGCCGCTGGTATCGCACGGACGATGATTACCTGATCCTCTCCTCCGAGGTTGGTGTTCTGGATCTGGCCCCGGAGCACGTAGTGAAGAAATCACGCCTGCAGCCCGGCCGGATGCTGCTGGTGGATATCCAGCAGCAGCGGCTGGTGGAAGATGAGGAACTGAAGACTAAGTACTCCACCCAGAGTCCTTACGGCGAGTGGCTGGACGCGCACCTGGTGCATCTCGATGAGCTTCCGATCCCGAACCTTCCTGTCGAGAAACACGATCAGGTGCTGCGCGACAAGCTGTACAAAGCGTTCGGCTACACCTATGAGGAAGTAAAGGAAAGTATTCTTCCGATGGCCCGGTCGGCCGCCGAACCGACAGCGTCGATGGGAACCGATATTCCGCTTGCGGTGCTTTCGGAAGCGAGGCAGCCGCTGTTCAGCTACTTTAAGCAGCTGTTTGCCCAGGTGACAAATCCTCCGATCGACGCTATCCGGGAAGAGATCATCACCGATACGGCGGTGTATCTAGGCTCTGATGGTAATCTTTTGGAAGAAAAACCGGAAAACTGCACGGTGTTGCAGATCCAGAATCCGATCCTGACCAGTGTGGATATGCTGAAGATCCGGAATATCGATAATCCGAACTTCCGCGTGGAAACGATCTCGCTCCTCTACTACAAGTGCACGCCGCTGGAGCGCGCCGTGGAGCGGCTCTTTGTTGCCTGCGACCGTGCGTATAAAGAAGGCGCCAACATCCTGATCCTTTCCGATCGTGGTGTCGATGAAAACCACGTTGCCATTCCTTCGCTGCTGGCGGTTTCGGCGGTGCAGCAATATCTGGTACGAACGAAAAAGCGCACGGCGGTATCGCTGATCCTGGAAAGCGCCGAACCGCGCACGGTGCACCATTTCGCCACACTGCTCGGATACGGCGCACAGGCCATCAATCCTTATCTGGCACAGGAATGCATCGAAGAGATCATCGAGCGCGGCATGCTGAGAAAAGACGTCGGCGCCGCGATCGACGACTATAACCATGCGATCCTGAGCGGTATCGTGAAGATCGCCTCCAAAATGGGCATCTCCACCATACAATCGTATCAGGCGGCACAGGTTTTCGAGTGCGTCGGCATCAGCCACAAGGTGATCGACCGGTACTTCACCAATACGATCAGCCGGGTGGAAGGCATCGGCCTGGAAGAGATCGGCGAGAGTGTGGAGTGGCTCCATGATCAGGCGTTTGAGCCGCTCGGTCTCGGCTACGATTCTACGCTGGACTCCGTCGGCTCACACCGGCTGCGTTCCGGCAAGGGCAAAGAAGACCACATGTACAACCCGCTCACGATCAAACTGCTGCAGAAAGCGGTGCAGCAGAACGATTACGCGGCGTTCAAACAGTATACTGCACTCGTGGACAACCTCGAGGTCATCCACACGCTGCGCGGTCTGATGGATCTGAAGCTCGATCCCAACGGCGGGATTCCGCTGGAGGATGTGGAGAGCGTGGAGTCGATCGTGAAGCGGTTCAAGACCGGTGCTATGAGCTACGGCTCCATTTCGCAGGAAGCGCATGAGTGCCTGGCGATCGCCATGAACACGCTGGGCGGCAAATCCAACTCCGGCGAAGGCGGTGAAACGCCCGACCGGCTGAACGATCCCCTGCGCTGCTCTGCTATCAAGCAGATCGCCTCCGGCCGCTTCGGCGTGACCAGCGCCTATCTGAACAGCGCGCAGGAGCTTCAGATCAAGATGGCCCAGGGCGCAAAGCCGGGTGAAGGCGGTCATCTGCCGGGCAGTAAAGTGTATCCCTGGATCGCGAAAACACGCTGCTCCACACCGGGCGTCTCGCTGGTCAGCCCGCCGCCGCATCATGATATCTATTCCATTGAGGATCTGGCCCAGCTGATCTTCGACCTGAAGAACGCTAACCGCTATGCCCGGATCAGCGTGAAGCTGGTGTCGGAAGCGGGTGTTGGGACCATCGCCTGCGGCGTCGCCAAGGCAGGCGCACAGGTCGTGCTGATATCCGGATACGACGGCGGTACCGGTGCCGCGCCCGCATCGTCTATCCACAACGCGGGCCTTCCCTGGGAGCTCGGGATCGCAGAAGCCCATCAGACGCTCATCAAAAACGGCCTGCGTGAGAAGGTGACGATCGAGACCGACGGCAAGCTGATGACCGGCCGAGATGTTGCTGTAGCCTGCATGCTCGGCGCTGAAGAATTCGGCTTTGCCACCGCACCGCTGGTCAGCCTCGGATGCTGCATGATGCGCGTCTGCAACCTGGATACCTGCCCCGTCGGTGTGGCGACGCAGAATCCGGAACTCCGCAAACGGTTTGCGGGCAAGCCGGAATATGTGATGAACTTTATGCGTTTTGTTGCGCAGGAGCTGCGCGAGTATATGGCGGCGCTGGGGATCCGAACGGTGGAAGAACTGGTCGGCCGGAGTGACCTGCTGACAGCGCGGAAAAAACTGATCACACACCGGGCTGAGACCGTGGACGTCTCTGCAATGCTTGTGAATCCTTACGGTGCGGATGTGCCTCATTTCCAAAAAGACGCGGTATTCAACTTTAAACTGGAGGAGACCAAGGACTGCAGCGTGCTTCTGCGGAAGCTGCAAAAACAGCTGAAGAGCGGGAAACCGGGAAGCGTCAGCGTGTCCGTGTCCAGTACCGACCGCACATTCGGCACGCTGCTGGGCTCTGAGATCACGCGTGTCTGCGGCAATGATCTTCCAGACGACACGTATGTGATCCGCTGCCGGGGCGGCGGTGGACAGTCATTCGGCGCGTTTATCCCGAAGGGGCTGACGCTGCGTCTGGAAGGCGACAGCAACGACGGCTTTGGCAAAGGGCTCTCCGGCGGAAAGCTGGTACTCTATCCACCGAAGAAGAGCAGTCTCAAAGCTGATGAAAACATCATCGTGGGCAATGTGGCACTCTATGGTGCGACAGCCGGCGCCGCGTATATCTCCGGTGTGGCCGGTGAACGCTTCTGTGTGCGCAATTCCGGCGCCACCGCTGTTGTGGAAGGCGTGGGCGACCACGGCTGCGAGTATATGACCGGCGGCCGCGTCGTGATTCTCGGAAAGACAGGCAAAAACTTTGCTGCCGGCATGTCGGGCGGCATCGTCTACTGCCTGGACGAAGCGCATGACCTGTACACGCGCCTGAACAAGGCAGGTCTTGTCATGACAACGGTCAAAGAGAACCACGATGTTCAGGATCTTCGGGATATGATCACTGCCCACGTCGAAGCTACCGGTTCGAAAAAAGGAAAGCAGATCCTCGAAAACTTTGACGCGTATCTTCCGTCGTTCAAGAAGATCATCCCGCGCGATTACGAACGCATGATCGCGTCCATCGCTTCGTTCGAGGGCAGAGGAGAAAGCAGGGAACAGGCAGAAATTGCGGCATTCTACGCCGTGCAGAAACGCTGAAAGGAGGAGATCGATAATGGGAAAACCGACAGGATTCCTGGAATACGACCGTTACGATAACCGGGTCCGACCTCCTCTGGAGCGTGTGCGGGACTGGGAGGAGTTTCACATTCCCGCTGATGAGGCGCACCGACGGGAACAGGGCGCGCGCTGCATGAACTGCGGTGTTCCGTTCTGCCAGGCAGGCGTGCAGTTCGACGGCAAGCAGCTCGGCTGCCCGCTGCACAACCTGATCCCGGAATGGAACGACATGATCATGGACGGCAACTACTGGCATGCGCGGGACCGTCTGCTGAAGACCAACAACTTCCCCGAGTTTACGGGGCGTGTCTGCCCGGCATTCTGTGAGAAAGCGTGCACCTGCGGTCTGTATGACAAGCCGGTCACTGTGCACGACAATGAGCTCAGCATCATTGAGAACGCGTTTGCAAACGGACGCATGAAGCCGCGCTTCACCCAGCATGCGTCTGAGAAGAAGGTAGCTGTGATCGGCTCCGGTCCGGCCGGTCTCGCCGTAGCAGATCAGCTTAACCACAGAGGCCATTCGGTCACTGTCGTTGAGAAGCGCCCGCGTCCCGGCGGGATCCTGATGTACGGGATCCCGAATATGAAGCTGCCGAAGAATATCGTACAGCGCCGCATTGACCTGATGACGGATGAAGGCGTCACTTTTGTGACCGGGCTGGATGCTTCCGACCCCGCCATCGCGAAACGTCTGGCTGCCGAATACGATGCTGTGGTGCTGTGCTGCGGCGCTGAAGAACCGCGCGACCTGGGCATCGATACTACGGGCGTCAAGGGCGTGGTCTATGCCATGGAATATCTGCCGGCTGCTGTAGAGCGGCAGCAGTTCGGCCTCGATCCCGCCTGCCCGACGGCGGAAGGGAAGCACGTTATCATCATCGGCACCGGCAACACGGCGACCGACTGCGTGGCTACGGCGCTCCGCCAGGGGTGTCTGTCTGTGACGCAGCTGGTGCGGAGGAAAAGGGAGGATTATCTTGCCCCCGACGGCTCACTCCCGCAGGACTATGCCCACGAAGAAGCCGAGGCGCTGTTCGGAAGCGATCCGCGGGCCTTCGGGCAGAGCGTCGCTTCGCTGCAGACGGATGACGACGGAAACCTGATCGCGGTGACTACGAGATCCGGAGAAACGCTTCCGTGCGGGCTTCTCATCGGCGCCACCGGCTTTGCCGGCTGCCGGGCGGATGTGTGCGAGGCATTCGGTGTGGAGCGGGACAGGATTGTCAAAACGGAAAAAGACAGGTTCCAGACCAACATCCCGCATATCTTCACGGCAGGGGACATGCACCGCGGCCAGTCGCTGGTGGTGCACGCCATCGCGGAAGGGCGCGCCTGCGCCGTTGAAGTGGATAAATTCCTCATGGGCTACACCAATCTGATCTGAAATGACAGACAAAAGAGTACCCCGCCGGTATTCCATCGGCAGGGTATTTTTATGCTTTGAGGTTTTCCTAAGATTTGTTTAAGACAAGCTAAAAATAGAATTTTGCATTTAATAAAAGAAATTTGTAAAATATACTTGACAAAGTGCTTTTGAGGGTGTATAGTGAGGATGCAGTCAGGGAAAAGCCGGCTCCCTGCCGCATCCGAAACAAACATGACAGTAATCAAATGTAAAAAATAAGGAGTAAATACGATGAGCAGAAATATAGGAATATCTGCAGGCCTGGCAGTGGGAATTCTGATTGGTTTAATTATAGCGATCCTGTTGGTGCGTATGGCCAATACCAATAAAAAGTACAAGACCGAATATGACGAGCGCCAGCTCCGTGTGCGCGGCGACGCTTACCGCTATGCGTTTTACACCATTGTTATTTATGAAGCGATCCTTGCCATTCTTGCGGTCGGCGAGATCACCCTTCCGATCCAGGGTTATCTCCTCCACTTTGCAGGCATCCTGCTCGGATGCCTGGTGCTCTCGGGCTACAGCATCTGGAAGGACGCCTGGTGGGGGATCAACAACAACCGCAAACGCTATGCCATTATCTTCATCATCTGCGCGGTGCTGAATCTGATCCCGGTCATCGGAGCGATCAGTACTAGTTCTCTGATGGAGGAAGGTCATCTGACGTCTCCGTTCCTGAATTTGATGGTGTGCTTCATGCTGCTGGTCGTCGGAATCGAACTGCTGATTAAAAATATGATGGATAAGAGCTCCGACAAGGAAGAGGAGTGAGATATGAAGAATCTGAAACTGAAGGCGGCGCGCGCCGGAATGGATCTGTCGCAGGACGATCTGGCGAAGCTGTGCGGGGTATCCCGGCAGACCATCAGCGCCATCGAGAAGGGGGACTATAACCCCACCATCAACCTCTGCATCGCGATCTGCAAGGCACTGAACAAAACACTGGACGAACTGTTCTGGACCGATTGACTGGGGGAGAATGCTGTGATTATCCGGCACGCTGAAGAAAAAGACATCCCGCGTATGATGGAGATCTACGCCGCTGCGCGCAGGTTTATGGCGGCACACGGCAACCCCAATCAATGGGGGCCCACCAACTGGCCGCCCGAAGCGCTGATCCGCAGCGACATTGAGGCCGGAAACAGCTATGTCTGCGAGCACGAGGGCAGGATCGTCGGAACCTTTTTCTTCATGTACGGCGAGGACATCGAGCCCACTTACCGGATCATTGAAGACGGCGCCTGGCTCTCAGACAGCGCCTACGGCGTAGTTCACCGCATCGCCTCCGACGGTTCAGTGAAGGGGATCGGACGGTTCTGCATCAACTGGGCTTTTGAGCAGTGCGGGCATCTCCGCGTCGACACCCATGGCGACAACACAGTGATGCAGAACCTTCTGGAGAGCCTCTGCTTCGTCCGCTGCGGCACCATCTATGTGGAGGAAGACAATTATCCGCGTCTTGCGTTTGAAAAGATCTGAAAACAACAGAAGAAAAGCCCTGCAGGAGGAATGTCCTGCAGGGCTTGTGTTTTTCTGCGCAGATTATGCGGGATCTTTTGTCAAAAACCGGAAGACGCGTTCGTTGAAGTCCGGGGCTTCCTCGTACACGGCATGGCCCAGTCCTTTGTACACGTAGATCTCGCTGTCTTTGATACCTTTTTTCAGATCATAGGACGCGTCGATCCCTACGATTCTGTCCTCGTCCCCGCCGATGATCAGCGTGGGGCAGGTGATCTTCTCCAGACTGGCTGACACATCGAAAGAGAGGATCGCATTGGCGTTGGCCAGGAATCTCCCATAATCCGATGGTTTTCCGATTGTCCCGATGACCGGATAGATCTTACGGTATTTTTTCAGATAGGCGGGGGAATAAGTTTTTTCCGCCGTGTCGATCATCAGACTTTTATGGTCACCCTGTTTCGCGAAGCCGATCCAGGTGTCCGCACACTCCCGGATGATGTTATTAACGCAGGGAGCGGTAACGGTGAGAACGAGCTTCTCAACGAGCTCGGGATGACTGACAGCAAGAGCCTGAGCGACCATCCCGCCCTGTGACACGCCCATGACGCATGCGTTTTTCAGGCCGAGGATCTCCATGGCCTGTGCCTGATCTTCCGCCATATCTGCGATGGAGATCCCGACGGGCAGATCGTTCTTTCGGCTGAACATATAGACGGTGAAATTCTCAAAATACAGCTTGTACGGTTTTGCGAGCATCAGAGCTTTTCCCTTCACGGTCATCAGCCCGTCTGATAAACCGGGCAGGATGATGAACGGCTTCTCTCCTTGGCCGAATGATACGTAACACATCTCCGTGTTCCCGATGGGAACAGAGCCGTTCCTGGCATTCCAAAGCATTTCAGCATCTCCTTTCTGCAGCAGTCATGTACATGGCTTACAGGCCATGCTTTACATGAAGCAGGTACGAATATACGGACGGGATGAGCGTCAGCGCAAGCAGGATCGCAAGCATCCATTTAAATTCCAGGATTCCCGTGAAAGCAATAATGAGCATCAGGATCCCTCCTGCCACCCAGAGGTATCCGGCCAGCCGATGTGTGCGGTTCCAGTTTTCTTCGTTGTCCAGCGTCCAGGGAATCCGGATACCGATCGTATAGCTCTGTCTGGCTTTCGGCATATAGTTTCCGATAATAATGAACAGCATGCCGATCAGCAGTTCAGATACAAAAGATATATTCATCTGATACCCGAGATTGTACGAATACATGATGGCGGCCACAAACAGGGATAGAAAGGGCATGATCCACAGGACCAGGGTGAACATTTTCGGGCTGATGTTTTGCTTTCTCGGATCACGTGAGATGATCAGCGCGCAGAACCACTGCATGACGAGCAGGAACAGGGGAAGTCCGAACACTGCAAAGACCTTGCTGCTGAATCCATCTGCCTCATTGTTCATTCCGAAGTGGGTCGCCATCTGATTCGGCAGCCGGTTCCAGAGGAACAGCCCGATCAGAACCGGCAGGATCGTCAGGATGCTTGTGATGATCAGGGTACGTTTATTCTCTTTCAGCATTAGAAGTATCTCCTTTCAGTGAGGAGATCCACAGCAGGATCTCCTCAAGAACTGTCGTGTTCAACTGATAATAGATGTAGTTTTTTTCGCGGCTTTCAAAGATCAGGTCAGCCTGCTTCAGGATCTTGAGATGATAGGAAATAGTAGCGCCTGTCATATCAAAGTGAGAAGCGATCTCTCCGGCAGACAGCGCCCCTTTTTTCAAAAGTTCCAGGATCTGCCGCCGCACCGGATCCGATAGCGCCTTGAAGGTCTCGGCAAATGCCATGTCCATACCTCCTTGCAGAAGATATTTAGATGATTTTCTAAATAGATACTATCATGGAACGTTGGTCTTGTCAAGAAGTATTTAGAAGAATTTCTAAATAGCACATTCCGAAAACAAAACGGGCATCTTCCTTTCCTGAAAAAGGTGTGCTATAATTCGAACAACGAAATAACAATCATTTCCCGGAAGGAGCCTTTATGAGCCAGCAGGATATACTGAAAGTACTGGAGCACGTGCAGGACGGGAGCCTTTCTCCAAGCGACGCGCTTACCCAACTGAAACTGGAGCCATTCCAGGATCTCGGATTTGCCAAGATCGATCATCACCGCGAAGTGCGGCAGGGGACCTCCGAGATCATCTACGGTTCGGGGAAAACGCCCGAACACATCATCAAAATCATGGAAGCCATGCGTGAGCATGGACAGAAGACCATCATGATCACGCGCATCTCCCAGGAGACTGCGGATCTGATCGCCGGGGAGTATCCGGCGCTCAACTATAATCCATTGGCAAAGATCGGCCTGTTGGGCGATCTTCCCGAGCCGGACGGCGACGGCACGATCGTTGTAGCCACGGGCGGCACCAGCGATATTCCTGTGGCGGAGGAAGCAGCGATTACGGCCGAGGCACTGGGCAACCGGGTGGAGCGGCTGTATGACGTCGGCGTCTCCGGCGTTCACCGGCTGCTGCACAACATGGAACCGATCATGCGTGCGCGCTGCATTGTGGCGGTGGCCGGTATGGAAGGCGCGCTTCCTTCCGTGATCGGCGGCCTCGCCGATTCTCCGGTGATCGCCGTTCCCACCAGCGTGGGTTACGGCGCTTCTCTCGGCGGCATCGCAGCCCTGCTCAGCATGCTGAACTCCTGTGCGAGCGGTGTTTCCGTTGTGAACATCGATAATGGATTCGGCGGCGGTTACCTCGCCAGCATGATCAACCACCTGGGGAAAAAGCCGGTATGACGCTGCAGCAGTTCTTCACGGAAAACCCGCGCACAGCCCTGGCGCTTTCCGGCGGCGTAGATTCCACATATCTTCTTTATGCAGCGGCAGAATGCGGCGCGGATGTGCAGCCATATTATGTTAACACCGTCTTTCAGCCCGCGTTTGAGCTTGCAGATGCAGATGCTGTCTGTAAAATGCTTGGTTTTCGCCTGAAAGTCATTCCCTTCGATGTGCTGCAGGATTCCGTCGTCCGTTCCAACCCGGCGGATCGCTGCTATACCTGCAAGACGGTGATATTCAAGCAGATCCGAAAAGCGGCGGAAGAAGACGGGTATCCGATGGTGATCGACGGGACCAACGCCTCTGATGATGCCGGCGACCGGCCGGGAATGCGGGCACTCCGGGAACTTGGTGTACGCTCCCCGCTGCGGGAATGCGGACTGACGAAGGCGGAGATCCGCCGACTGTCCCGTGAAGCAGAACTCTTTACGGCCGACAAGCCTGCCTATGCCTGCCTTGCCACGCGCATCCAGACCGGCATGCCGCTCACTGCAGAGCGGCTGAAGACCGTGGAACAGGCCGAGCAGGTGCTGTTCGGGATGGGTTTTTCAGATTTCCGCGCCCGCATCCGGGAAGACGGCACTCTCCTGCAGTTTCCGGAAAGCCAGCTGCCCCGGGCAAGGGATCTGTGGCCGGAAATCGTACAGGCGATGCAGCAGTTTTTTGATAAAGACGCGATCCGTCTGGATCCGAAAGGAAGATAAAATAATCAGCCTCCTCACGCAGCATTATGTGCTGAATGGGGAGGCTTTAATATTATGTCAACTGCTTCTGCCAGGTGCGAAAAGCTGTGGGAATAGAAAACTGTTCTGCGATCTCCTCTTTCGTGAGCCATGTAAACTGCGAGGTCTCCGCTTCGCAGTCTGCAAGATAGCCTGTCATCTGCCATTCAACATGGGTAAAGACATGCCTGGCCTTTCCGCACGGCGTGAGGCTGGGCGAAAGGAGCCCCAAAGAAAGGAGAAACGTTTCCGCTTCCTGCGGCGTGAGAAAGCCCGGCGAGTTGGGGAACTCCCACAGACCGGACAGAAGTCCCGGATCCGTCCGTTTCCGGATGGCGTACCTGCTGCCGCAGCGCAGCAGGAAAACAGTCATCTTTTCTGTACGCCGTTCCGGGGAGGGGCTCCGCACCGGATAGTTCAGTTCCGTCTGAGTCTGATGCGCCCGGCAGACTGTCTGCAGCGGGCAGCCGGAACACAGAGGAATGCCGTTCGGAATGCAGACCACTTCACCCAGTTCCATCAGGCCTTCGGTCAGGAGAGAGGCGTCTTCGCCGGAGGGATAGTGCTGCCGCAGAAGGTTTGCTGCAGCTTTTCTCGTTTTCTGCGTCATAATGTCCGAACTGTCAGCCAGAAGCCGGGAAAGAACACGGAGCACATTACCGTCGACGGCGGGCTCCGGAAGCCCGAAAGCGAGGGAAGCAATGGCACCTGCGGTATAGTCGCCGATGCCGGGGAGTTCTTTAAGTGCTTTCGCGTCGGCGGGCAGGTCTCCGCCATACTGTTCCATCACGATCATGGCGGCCTTCTTCAGGTTGCGAGCCCGACTGTAATAACCGAGGCCCTCCCACAGTTTCAGGAGCCTGTCTTCTTCCACTTGAGCAAGAGCGGCAATATTCGGCAGTGCTTCCAGAAAGCGGTCGTAGTAGGGGATCACGGCCTCAATACGGGTCTGCTGCAGCATGATCTCCGAGATCCACACATGATAGGGAGTTGGCGTCTGCCGCCAGGGGAGACTCCGGCGGTTTTTCGCATCCCATGCCGTGACGCGAGGGATCGCGTCGGCAAGGAGAAGATGATCAGAATCAACTGCCATGGGAATTCTCCTGCGCCTGCTCCAGCGCGGCGTATTCTCCGTTCAATGCCAAAAGCTCTTCCCGGGAACCCTGTTCAACGATCTGCTTGTTGTCGACAACGGCGATGCGTGTGGCGTTGCGGATCGTGGAAAGACGGTGCGCGATCACGATGCAGGTCTTGTTTTTGCTGAGGAGATCCAGGCTTGCCTGGATCTTCTGCTCGGTCACACTGTCAAGCGCCGACGTGGCCTCGTCAAGGATCAGGATCGGCGGATTCTTCAGAAAGACACGGGCTATGGAGATGCGCTGCTTCTGCCCGCCGGAGAGTACGACACCGCGTTCGCCTACATAGCTCTGGTAGGCGTCCGGCATGGCCATGATGTCATCATGGATCTCGGCATGGATCGCAGCCTCGATCACTTCTTTATCTGTGGCGTCCGGACGGCCGTAGCGAATGTTCTCCATGATGGTCCCGGCGAAGAGGAATACATCCTGCTGGATGATACCGATATTGTGGCGGAGGCTTTCCTGCGTGAGGCTGCGCACGTCTTTGCCGTCTACCAGAACAGCGCCGTCCGTCACGTCATAAAAACGCGGGATCAGGTGGCAGATCGTTGTCTTGCCGCCCCCGGAAGAACCCACCAGCGCGAAGGTCTCGCCCGGTGAGACGTGAAGGCTCACGTTTTCCAGAACACTGGTGCCTTCCTTGTAGGAAAAGCAGACATGGTCCAGCCGGACGTCGCCTTTGACGTCGGAGAGGACCTCGGCCCCCGGGGCATCCCGGATCTCCGGCTGTGTGCGCATGATTTCCAGGAACCGGTCGAACCCGGCACTGCCGGAGGCGTAGATCTCCATGAACATCATGAGCTTCCGGATCGGAGAGACGAATATGGTGATATAAAGGGTAAAGGTGAGCAAGTCAACGAAGTTCAGTTCACCCCGCATGATCAGAAATCCGCCGAACGTGATTACGGCGACCTGCATGACACTCACCGAACCCTCCACCACGGCGTTGAACAAACCCATTGCTCGATAGAAGCGCACCTTGCTTTTCTTGAACGCCTCGTTGGCAATGTCGAATTTGCTCTCTTCCGCTTCCTCGTTGGCGAATGCCTTTGACGTGCGGATGCCGGAGATACCGCTTTCAATGGCAGCGTTGATCTCGCCGGTTTTCACCTTCACATCTCTGTTGGCCGCCTGCATCTGCAGGCGCTGCCGCATGGCGAACCAGATACAGAACGGCAGAAGCAGGATAAGCACGAGCGCCAGGCGCCAGTTGATGGTAAGCAGGATGATCACCGCACCGATCAGCGTAACACCGCAGGTCAGCAGATTCTCAGGGCCGTGATGGGCGAGCTCCACGATCTCAAACAGATCGTTGGTGACGCGGGCCAGGAGCACGCCGGTGCGATTCCGGTCGAAGAAGGAGAAGGAAAGTGTCTGCATATGTGTGAATACATCCCGGCGCATGTCAGCTTCCACAGCCGTACCCATCCGGTGGCCGATCACTGTCACCAGATACTGGAACCACGCACGCAGCAGATACGCCGCAAACAGGATCGCCATTACGGCGAAAAAGAGCGTGAAAAGACGATCCGGCAGCAGCGTGTTCATTGCGTGCCGGGTCACATAGGGAAACGCCAGATCCACCAGCGCGACGGCGAGGGAGAGCGACATATCCTTGATGAAGTCCGCTTTATGCGAGGCGATATACGCACAGAAAACGGAGAGTTTGCTTTTGTTGTAATCGATCATAAGCTCAGCCACTTCTTTCTAAGGGCATGAAAAAACAACGGGATCATCCAGTGAGACCTGCCCACCGAGGATCAGACTACGCAGGATGCCGTTCGGCGCGTTGATCTGCACCTCCAGCAAACCGCCCGGCTGCCGCAGCGCGACGGTTCCGCTTCTTCCGTTGGCGGCGTTCCAGGCAGCCACAGCGGCAGTGCCGCTGCCGCAGCTGTTCTCCCGAAACAGAGTGGCGCTTTTCTTTACATAGACGAATGGCGTCAGCGACAGATAGTCTTCTGAGAGGAACATGACGCCAAACGCTTCCGGAGTCCAGCGCGTATACACGGCGTCGCGTGCGAGAATAAAGTTCTCCTCAGTTGCGGGGATGTTCTCCGCAATGACATGCCAGATTCCGGAAAACCGGATCAGAGGGCAGATGCCGAACGGAGCAGGAAGAGAGACCATGCTGATGGCTTCGGGCAGCGGCATCTCAGCCGTCACGAACCCAGAATCCCGGTCGACCGTCACAGAGACCGGATCGGTACATCCTGAAATCTCTATAGGAATGGTGCCTGCGGGGAGGTCATTCCGCCGTGCCAGCAGAAGACCGCAGGCGCGGACGGCGTTGCCGCAGAATTCGCCGCCGGACATCTCCAGCCGGCCGATGCCGCCGTACTGCGGCGGTACGAGGAAGCCTGCCTGCTCCGCCCGGAATTCAGGCATCTGCATGAGTTGCGTACCAACAAAAGCACGCTTTTCCGCAGGAACAGCGCCTTCCACAAGAAGGGTCAGGTTTCCCGCCGGATCGGCGCGCGTGATCTTCAGTTCTGTCGGCAGGGGAAACACCTCCTTGTTTCTGCAGTATGTGAGGTCAGTTTACGCTTTTTGTTGAGAAAGGTCAATGAAAAAGAGCGGTCGTTTTCAGCCCGCTCTTTCGACCTTCTACTGATAATTCCGCAGGAACTGCCGGGTGCGTTCCTGCTTCGGCGAGCCGAACACCTGTTCCGGATCGCCCTCTTCCACAATGACTCCGCCCGCCATGAAGATCACGCGGTTGCTGACGGCCCGCGCAAAAGCCATCTCATGCGTTACGACCACCATCGTCATTCTCTCCTCTGCCAGCTGACGGATTACCTTCAGAACCTCGC
>JAEEGI010002078.1_pt1 | contig 49563 bp, 38 predicted proteins | sample 8958751 | NCBI WGS metagenome assembly JAEEGI01 (sample SAMN16246545, study PRJNA631951) | gut metagenome | biome: gut microbiome; feature: rumen; material: KS-attached | host: Bos | place: Iran: Karaj | collected 2018-10
CTCCGAGATGGAAGAGAAGTTCCCCGAGGCATTCGCACAGTTCAAGGACGTATGCGCTACCCTCGAGAAGCACTACAGAGACATGCAGGATATGGAGTTCACCGTTGAGCACGGAAAGCTCTATATGCTTCAGACCAGAAATGGTAAGAGAACCGCACAGGCTGCTCTTAAGATCGCTTGCGACCTCGTTGATGAGGGCATGAGAACCGAGCAGGAAGCTGTTGCTATGATCGATCCCAGAAACCTTGATACCCTTCTTCATCCTCAGTTTGATGCTAAGGCACTCAAGGCTGCTACCCCTCTCGGAAAGGGTATGGGAGCATCACCCGGAGCTGCAGCAGGTAAGGTTGTATTCAACGCTGATGATGCAGTTGAATGGGCAGAGAAAGGCGAGAAGGTCGTTCTCGTAAGACTTGAGACTTCACCCGAAGACATCATGGGAATGAAGGCTGCAGAAGGAATCCTCACCGTTCGTGGTGGTATGACTTCTCACGCAGCAGTTGTTGCAAGAGGAATGGGTGAGTGCTGTGTAACCGGATGCGGCGCCATCGTTATGGACGAAGAGAACAAGCAGTTCACTCTCGGCGGAAAGACCTTCAAAGAGGGAGACTGGGTTTCAATCGACGGATCTACCGGTAATGTATACGAGGGAGAGATCCCCACTGTTGATGCTACCATCGCAGGCGAGTTCGGAAGAGTTATGGCTTGGGCTGACAAGTATCGTAAGCTCAAGGTTCGTACCAACGCTGATAACCCTGAAGATGCAAGAAGAGCATTCGAGCTTGGCGCAGAAGGTATCGGACTTTGCCGTACCGAGCACATGTTCTTCCAGGAAGGCCGTATCGAGGCATTCCGTGAGATGATCTGCTCAGATACTGATGAAGAGAGAGAGAAGGCTCTTGCTAAGATCCTTCCTTATCAGCAGCAGGATTTCGAGGATCTCTACGATGCTCTTGAGGGACATCCCGTTACCATCAGATTCCTTGATCCCCCTCTTCACGAGTTCGTTCCCAACACTGAGGAAGAGATCAAGGCTGTTGCAGACGCAATGGGCAAGACCGTTCAGCAGATCAAGGCTATCATCTCCGGCCTTAAGGAGATCAACCCTATGATGGGTCACAGAGGATGCCGTCTCGATGTTACTTATCCCGGCATCGCAAGAATGCAGACCAAGGCTGTTATTCGTGCAGCTATCAATACTCAGAAGAAGCATCCCGGCTGGAAGGTTATGCCTGAGATCATGATCCCTCTTACCTGCGAAGTTAAGGAGCTCAAGTACGTTAAGGACATCGTAGTTAAGACCGCTGATGAAGAGATTGCAGCAGCAGGTGCTCAGCTTGAGTACAAGGTTGGAACCATGATCGAGATCCCCAGAGCAGCAGTTACTGCTGACGAGATCGCTGCAGAGGCTGATTTCTTCTGCTTCGGTACCAACGACCTTACTCAGATGACCTACGGCTTCTCAAGAGACGATGCATCTAAGTTCATGCCTGCATACTTCGACCGCAAGATTCTCGAGGCTAACCCCTTCGTTAAGCTTGACCAGGTTGGTGTAGGTAGCCTTATGAAGACTGCTATCAGCCTTTCCAAGCCTGTTAACAAGAACATTCACTACGGTATTTGCGGTGAGCACGGCGGAGATCCTTCTTCCGTTGAGTTCTGCCACAAGATCGGACTTGACTATGTATCCTGCTCACCTTTCCGCGTACCCATCGCGAGACTTGCAGCAGCACAGGCAGCTATCGCTGACAGATAAGTTTAAGTCAAACATATTGCAGGGAGTCCATTCGGACTCCCTGTTTTTTTGCTGTCAATGGGGGCGTGTGGAACAGGGGGACGGTTCTGCCGTTCCACAATAACCAAGTGGAACGGCAGAACCGTCCCCCTGTTCCACACGTCCTCGTTGTCATATAGGGTAATTGAACGAAAATATATTCATTTTTTATACTTAGGGTTATAATAAACGTAGTTGTTCTAATTTTTCGCTCTTTTTTGTTCTATTTTTTGACAGGGAGATAAAGATATGGGGAGAAAGACCAGAAAAATCAGTTCCAAACTGCTTACCTTCATCATTCCGGTAGTAGTTCTTACAGTTCTAGCGCTAGTTATCATAGCGGCAACCATTTCCAAAAATCGAATGACTGAAATGGCCACAGAAACACTCGAGTCTTCAATTTCCAATCAGGCAGACAACATTGAAGCCTGGCTTAATGAGAATCTCGAGTACTTTAATACGGTTAAACACACAATGGAGGCTCAGAATCCCAAGGAAAACGAGATAGTATCTTTCCTCGATTCGTATTATGGGTTTAATTCTAACTCTCCGGAAGGATTCTATATTGGAACCGCAGACGGAAAATTTTATAAGGCAACCGAATCCGGAATGAGTGCGGATAATGTTATCGGCAGTACCTGGTTCAAGCAGGGTATGTCCCGTATCAGGATCGGTTACGGTACCGCCTACAAGAATGCTCTCGGACAAACGGTTATCAGTGCTACAGGAATTTATAACGACGGAAGCGATGTTATAAAGGTTTTCGGTGCCGATGTTACTCTTGACAAGATAAGCATAATCGTAAATTCCGGCGTTAAAATGAAGGGTGCCAGTTCCTTCCTCGTAGATACCAATGATTACAAGATTCTTGCTCACAGAGATGTAAGCCTGATCGGTACTAGTTTATCCTCATCATCTCAGGATGAACTTCTTGCAGGTGCGGCAAATTCAATCATGAATAACGATCTTTCCAGCAAGGAGATCGACGGAAATATGGTTGCTTTTTCCGCAGTATCCGGGACGGATTGGGTGCTGGTTTCCTATATCCCCACAAGCATAATCCTTAAGTCGGTATCGCAGATGGGAATTCTCTTGTTTGCGGTCGGCGCGGTTGCCATTGCACTTATTATCATTCTGATACTTCTGGTTGTAAGACGTGTGATCGCACCCCTTACACATATTTCAGATAACATATCCGCTATGTCGGACGGTGATTTTACGATCGAAGTTGATTCTTCAAGTAACGACGAGATCGGTCTTATGGGAGCAAAGGTTTCTGAATTTGTTGCCAGCATGAAGGGAATGATCGCCAGCATCAGTGAAGAATCCGAAAGGCTCAAAGAAGAATCCGATAATTCGGACAGAGTATCCAAGTCCATGTACGAAGCTTCACAGTCTCAGGCGGATGCCATGCAGCAGCTCAATGATACTGTGGATCAGCTGGCGCTTGCCGTTAACGATATTGCGGAGAATGCTACGATCCTCTCCGGTGTTGTTGCCGATACCAGAGACAATTCCGACAAGGCTCACGACAGCATGAAAGAAACTGTTGAAATATCCCAGAAAGGCCGCGAGGATATGGAACAGCTCAGCATCGCTATGGGCGGAATATCATCGGCAAACGATCAGCTTGTGGATTCGATCAACAAGGTTGGAAGTGCTTCGGAAGAGATTACCAAGATAGTAGGAATGATAGGCGATATCGCAGAAGAAACAAATCTCCTTTCGCTTAATGCAAGTATTGAAGCAGCAAGAGCAGGTGAAGCCGGACGAGGTTTTGCAGTAGTTGCTACACAGATTGCTAAGCTTGCACAGACTTCATCAGAGAGTGCGAATAATATTTCCCACCTGATAGATGAGATCAGAAAGCTGATCGGTGAAGCGGTTGTTCAGGCAAATGCAAGTAGCGAAAACATCAAACAGAACAGTGATCTTATACATGTTGCGGTTAATACATTTGACCAGATATATTCAAACATTCAGGACACCAATGCACTTATCGAATCAATGATCACCGATATTCAGAAGGTTGAGGATGTTTCGACAAATGTTGCAGCCATCTCGGAGGAGCAGGCAGCAAGTGCCGACGAGATACTTGCAACCTCTCATAACATGGTTGAAATGGCTAACAACATAACGAAGAGCAGTCAGGATGTGGCAGACAATTCCCATGAACTGGCACAGACAAGTCAGACTCTTACATCCTATGTTCAGCAGTTTAAGATTTGAGGAGGCCGGGGAAATGATTAGGAATAAGAATATAAATAGAATTATCATCAGTGTTCTGACATGTGCTTTTATACTTATGTCCCTGGCAGGATGTTCAGGAGGCGCCGGTGCAGGCGGTTCAACATCCGGATCCGGCTTAAAGATTTTTTACTCCACACCTGTACTTGATGATTTCAAGGCTCTTTTACTGGATGCCATAAAAGAATCGGGATCAAAATATGGAGCTTCCGTCACAATCGGAGCAGAGTGTGCGAGCGTAGATGAACAGGTTAAACAGGTTCGTGAAGCGGCTTCTTCGGGTTACGACATTATCATATGCAACCTTGTAGACAGTGAGACGGTACTTCAGGTTGAGGTCGCAGCCGGGGATCTTCCCGTGGTTTTCATTAATTCCCAGCCTGAAGAAGACAAGCTTGAGGCCAATCATTACATGTATGTCGGAAGTAATGAGAATGATGCTGCATACTTCCAGGCAGATTATGTGTGGAACAAACTCGGAAAACCTTCTTCAATGAACGTGGTTATTTTCCAGGGGCAGCCCGGACACCCCGCAGCGATTGCCAGAACGAACGGTGTAAAGAATTACTTTAAGTCTAACAATGTAAATGTTACTTATGTTTTCAACGATACAGGATATTGGGATACGCAGAAGGCATATGATGAGTTTCTGATCTTCCTTAAGACAAACCAGCCCTTCGATGCGGTTATCTGTAACAATGATTCCATGGCAATCGGTGTTGCCCGTGCAATGCAGGAAAAGGGTTATGACACGTCAAAGATTCCGGTAGTCGGTGTCGATGCAACCGACGGCGGTTGTGATTCGATACGTGAAGGCGGTATGCAGTTTACTGTTTACCAGTCTGCAGTAGGACAGGGTGCAGCTGCGATTGAGCTCTCCATCGCCCTTGCCAAAAATCATTCCGCTGCGGGAGTTGATGGGTTGACCGATGACGGACTTTATGTCTGGGTTCCCTATGTTCCTGTAGATAAGAACAATGTTAACTCATTCAAATGATGAATATGATAGAGAGCCTTCGGGCTCTCTATTTTTTTGCATTCGCACCGGACTTAAGGCGACGATGTTTTATCCGATGAATGATATATAAGCCGTACTGTCATTACTTTATAGGATATGTTATAATTGTATGGAGTTTAAACATTTCTTATAATACTTATCAGGGGAGATAATAACGAAGAAATGAAAAAATCATCCAATAAAGGTTTTACTCTTGTTGAATTGATCCTAGTTCTGATTATTCTTGCAATTCTTGCGGCTCTTGTCGCACCGGCACTTATCGGTTACATCGATGAAGCCAGGGCTAAGAAGTATCTGCCCAATGCCAGGGCGTGTCTTGAGGCTGCTCAGGCAATGTTTTCTCAGCAATACGGACTTAATGAAAATCTTCCTTCCGGCACACCTGTTGTTTCCGGGGCAATGGATGAATCAAACAATGCAAACAAAGATCAGGATATTACCAATACCCAGTTTGCAAAGGATGTGTTAACTCTTGCGGGATTGCCCGACGGAAGTCCATACCTTTTCATGGTAGGAGTAGGAAGTGCATATGATACGGTTGGTGCTACCAGATACGGTTACACGGTTACCGAACAGGATAAGTACACTGTTTACTACGCCGTATATATGGAGACCGCAAGCTCGAAAGCATGGTATTATTATAACGGTGAATGGACCACGACCAATCCCAGATTTAACAATACCAGTTATGCTTTTGATGCAAACAATATGATAATCACCGGAAAATATAAAGGCGTAAAGATTCAGTATTATTTGATCTCTAATCATAATCCCGCCTATCAGGGCGTCGGAAACACAATAAGAATCAAAGGGTTCTGGGACTGGCTTAAAGCGATGAAATAATATGACTGAGAAAATTTATGAAGAAAGAAGTTTTCTGAAAGAACTGAACACAACCGTTACGGACAGTTTTTCGGAGAACGGTAAAAATTTCATAATGCTCAAAGAGACTATTTTCTTCCCGGAGGAAGGCGGACAGTATGCCGATACGGGAACGATAGAGTGCGGCGGAAAAACAGTCCGTGTGCTAAACGGTGAACTTATCGGAAATGCATCCGAAGGTGAAACCGATATCAGATATGAAGTTGATTCTCTCATCGAAACGGGCAGTCCGGTTCATTTAAAACTTGACTGGCAAAGTCGTCTGGACAGAATGGAGAATCATAGCGGAGAGCATATTTTATCCGGTCTCATTCATAACCTCTTCGGATATAACAATATCGGATTTCATCTAAGCGATGACGAACCCGTAACACTTGTCTGTGACGGAAAGCTTACGGCGGAACAGATCGCCCTTTTGGAAAAGAAAGCAAACGAAGCTATTCGTGATAATCTGTCAATCACCGATTCATATCCGACACGCGAGGAGACAGAGGAAATATCTTACAGGAGTAAGATAGATATTGCGGGGCAGGTTAGGCTCATCATCATAGGAGATGAGGCCGATCCTCTTGATGTCTGCGCATGCTGTGCACCGCACGTTGAATTTACCGGAATGGTAGGTATCATCAAGATCTTATCTTCCTCACCCGCAAAAGGCGGGACACAGCTCAGTTTTTTATGCGGAAGAAGAGCATTTGAATATATCGACCACAGCCTGGGACTGCTTAAAGGGCTTGCGGATTCTTTTTCCACTAATCAGGAAAATATTCCGGGACTTATAGAAAAACTTCGTGATGAAAACAGGACGCTCAGGGAAAAGCTTTCGGCTTCTTTTCAAAAGAGTATCCTGGAACGTGTAAGAAGCGGAGAGCACCAAGGACCTGTGATAACCGATCTGGAACTTAATCCCGTTGATATGAAGAATATTTATAACGAATTGATCCGGGTATGCGACGGTTACACCGGTGTCTTTAGCGGAAGCGATGAAAAAGGATATGTATATTATGCGGGCGGACGGAATCTCGATGCACGAAAACTCGCTGAACTGATGAAAGAAAAGCTGTCCGCAAAAGGCGGAGGGAGCTCTGATATGATCCAGGGAAGGACTGATGCGTCTGCGGACCGGATCATGGATTTTTGGAAAAACGAATGTCAGAACCGGTAAAAGAAAACAACAAAGTCATACCTCTATTTTCCAAAGACTATAAACGATACATGAACACGGATATATTCGTTGGAGCACGCGGTGACCGCAATATAAGGGCATCGACGATGCTGAGTATAGCCGTTTTTATCGGTGGGATCGTGATGACGATCGTCAATCTATTATCCGGAAGGGGGATCGTTACCCTTACCACCGCGGTCATTTCCCTTATCGGTCTGTACATGATCTTTGATATAAGGTTCAGGAACAGGCGAAAAGGTGTTGTCTATGGCGTTATGGTCATAGGCCTTGGTATATTTACATTCTATTCCGTAGCCGGTGCCAATGACGGATTTGCCATTCTGTGGACACTTCTGGTTCCATGGGCAGTTTGTTTTATGATAGGTGCCAAATACGGGATCATATTGGCCATTTATTATGCACTTCTGTTTATTGTTCTTTTCTACACTCCCGTCAGAGGTTTGGTGGCACAGTACTATAATGTGACTTTCATGAACAGATATCCTTTGCTGTATGCGATCGATGCATTTATAGTTTTCATAACCATGAGCTCGCATCAGATTTCAACCGTCACACAGATGGAGTATGAGCAGAAACTTCAGGAAGCCATGAATGCGGCCATTGCTGCCGACAAAGCAAAGAGCAGGTTCCTGGCACAAATGTCCCATGAGATCAGAACTCCCATAAATGCCGTACTCGGCATGAATGAGATGATCCTGAGGGAGGCTACCGATCCCGGAGTCAGAGGATATGCCGATGATATTCAGATAGCCGGTAAAAATCTTCTTTCCATCATAAATACCATCCTTGATTTTTCCAAAATAGAAGACGGTAAAATGGAGATCGTACCTGATGAATACGATTTTCCTTCGGTACTGAATAATCTGATCAACTCCGCAGCCGCAATGGCGAAGGGAAAGAATCTTGAGCTTAAGGTGGATATCGATCCCGGACTTCCCACAGAGCTGTATGGTGATGATCTCAGAATCTCGCAGATTGCAATGAATCTGCTTACCAATGCAATTAAGTATACGGAAGAGGGTTCGGTTTCTTTTACGGTACGTGAAGCCTCGAGAAGCGGTAAAGAGATCTTCATCGATGTGGATGTGTCAGACACGGGTATCGGGATTAAGCAGGAAGATATGTCCAAGATGTTTGAATCCTTCGGGCGCCTCGATGAGAAAAGAAACCGCGGCATAGAAGGCACCGGACTTGGAATCGCCATTGTTACAAAGCTTCTGGAGATGATGGGAAGCAAACTGGAAGTAAAGAGCGAGTACGGCAAAGGCTCTTCGTTTTCGTTCAGGATCAAGCAGGAGATCGTTGATGATGCTCCCATAGGAAAATATACCGAGAGGTTCGAAAAGACTGTAAAACAGGAGGTCAGCCGTGATTATATCTATGCTCCTTCCGCCAGGGTCCTTGTTGTTGATGACAATGAAATGAACTGTAAGGTTGTAAAGAACCTGCTGAAGCAAAACGGTATAGTTCCGGACTTTGCATTTTCGGGCAAGGAGTGTATCGAAAAGCTCAGCGTTAAGTTTTACCACATCGTTTTTCTGGATCATATGATGCCGAAAATGGATGGTATAGAAACCCTGAATATCCTCAAAGAGAAGAAACTTATCTCAGAGGGTACCGTGATCATAGCACTGACGGCAAATGCCGTTGTGGGTGCTAAGGAATTCTATCTCGAGGCCGGGTTCGACGATTATCTTTCCAAGCCTATTGAGATCGAGCAGCTGGAAGCAATGCTCTCTGAATATCTCCCGGTGAATCTGACCCACCTGCAGACTGCAGGGGAGGAGACCGGGCAAGCGACAAAGGCAAACAAAGATGTGATCCTGGCTAAGCTTGCGCTGGAAGGAATTGATGTGAAGGCAGCGCTCGGATATTGCGGAGGCGATAAAGAATTCTATATAGACATGCTTGAAGATTATGTATCTTCATACAGTGGGCGTATTTCGGATCTGAACACATATTTATCGGATCACGATATGAAAAACTATGAGACACTTATCCATTCTTTGAAGAGCACATCGAAGACCATAGGAGCCATGGAACTTTCACAACAGGCATTGGAACTCGAAAAAGCATCCCGTGAGGGTGATGAGTCGTTTGTAGAAACTAACCACAAAAAGTTTTCGGATGCTTATAAGTCGCTTACTGACACTTTGGATAAAATACTTTGTAGTGAAAGTAACATCTGATTTCCTTAATTGAAATTTAAGACTTGGGAAGACTTATTTTGTTGGAAAGCGTCCGGCTTTCGGATATAATCATATAAACAGCTTTCACAATCGGTGGACGCTTGAAAAGACAGTGTACCAAAGGGTTGAAATGTACAGGATAATAACTTAAGGAGGGTATTATGGCTACAGTTTGGAAATGCAAAGTTTGCGGATATGAGTATGAGGGAGAGAATCTTCCCGATGATTTCACCTGCCCCAGATGCAATCATCCCGCTTCGGATTTTGTAAAGGTTGAGAAGGAATCCAAGAATCCTTACGCAGGAACCAAGACCGAGAAGAACCTTCGCGAGGCTTTCGCGGGAGAATCACAGGCAAGAAATAAGTATACTTATTTCGCATCTGTTGCCAAAAAGAACGGATATGAACAGATCGCAGCTCTGTTCCTTAAGACCGCAGAGAATGAGAAGGAGCACGCCAAGCTCTGGTTCAAAGCACTCGGAGAACTCGGAACAACAGAAGAGAATCTTCTTGCAGCTGCTACAGGCGAGAATTTCGAGTGGACCGATATGTATGACCGTATGGCCAAGGAAGCAGACGAAGAGGGCTTCCATGAGCTCGCTGAGCAGTTCAGAGGTGTTGCTGCGATCGAGAAGATGCACGAGGAGCGTTATCGTAAGCTCCTTCAGAATGTTAAGGCTATGGAAGTGTTCAAGAAGTCCGGCGTTACCGTTTGGGAGTGCCGTAACTGCGGACATATCGTAGTCGGAACCGAAGCACCCGAGGTTTGCCCTGTATGTAAGCATCCTCAGAGCTTCTTCGAAGTTCACGAAGATAATTTCTAAGATAATATATCTGTATGACAGCAGGGACGCTTCATTTTTGTCACCGGGTGACAAAAATGAAGCGTCCCTGTTGTCATATTCAGTTAAGGAAATACTCAACTGCCGCTTTTGCTTTTTCGATGTCGGTTACTACAATGGGAATTCCGATAACACCTTCCTGAGGATGACCCTGGTAGTCTTCAAATCCGCTTAGGTAAGCATATACTCCTGCCTGTCCGAGGCGTGATGAATCGGTTATATAGAATCCGGTGGGAATGGGATCCTCCATTGAATCGGGATCTCTGTGATCTACAATGTACTTTTCCTGATCTTCCTGTGCATTGAGATTGGCCATATCCTGATAATCCGCAAAGGTTGCTGCGTCTGTGTAGTATATGATATCCGACATGGCTTCAAGTTCCTCTTCGGAATAGTATTCCCTGAGATCACTGAGATTGCCGTTCTGGGAATATTCTTCGAAGAGCGGAGTGTTTGCTATAAAAACGTCCGCGGTCTGCGATGTAAAGAATGCAACCAGCTTTTGGAGTGCCGCATATTCGATCTGTTGCTGAGTGTTGTTACCGCACTGTATGGAAGTATCAATATAGACCTGTTCCTTTTTTGTATTGATCTGAAGAATCTCTGCAAGGTCGCTTTCCCATTCGGGCGAGATTTCATCCGATACAAGTGTGTCGGAGTTTACCAATAGTATTGCAATGGCATAGGATCTGTACGAAACTATGGCGTGAATTATCCCTGCCAGGATCGCAACGGTAGCTATCGCACCGAGTGCAAGGAATTTATAGTATTCCCAGAAATATTCTATTTTTTCTTTGAAGGGTCTGTCCTTCATTTCTTTAAGCTGCTCTAGTGTATCTTCACGTAATGTAGCCATTTTTAATCTCCTTATCAAACTTAGAGCATTGTATCACTGTTTTGTGGCTTGTTCACGTAAATAATTATTATTTTCGTAATTTTTATTATTGTTTTATACTTGATATTGCTATGTGAAGATTGATATATGCATTTTACCTGCTTATTTTCGCCACTTGGTGCATATCGCGATACAGCAGTCAAAATAATATGTATTATAGCCTCAGGATCAAGAAAGGAGGCAGCTTAAATGAAAGTAAGAGTTGATATCTCACCCGAATACAAAGAGCCCTTCGCCGTGATTTGTACCGATGCGGTTACGGACGAAATACAGCGGATGATCGATGTGTTCGGTCAGAGTGAAACTCCCATAACCGCATTAAGAAATGAAGAAGACATCATAGTTTTACAGCCTTCGGATATCTATATGGTCAGAGTGGAGAACGGAGATACGGTTGTTTACTGTAAAGATGATACGTATCGCTCCCGAAAAAGGCTTTATGAGCTGGCTGCGCAGCTAGGAAAATGTTTTATGCAGATATCCAAGACAACACTCATCAATCTGTCTTATATGGACCGTATAGAACCCGGGTTCAGTGGCACACTTCTTCTTTTCATGAAGAACGGATGCAAGGATTATGTTTCAAGAACATATTTACGCGAATTCAAAAAATATCTCGGATTATAGGAGGGATGAATATGAAAGATCTGCTTAAGAGCATTGTAATAAGTATCGGAATGGCACTTGCCATCTTCAGTTTCGTAGGTATTGTATTTGATGTTATGGGAGGCGGAGTATATACTCTGGAAAATTATCGATATACCAAAATGGTCATCGCATCGGTGATCGTGGGACTCGGATTCGGAGTTCCGACACTGGTATATAAAAGCGATAGGATTCCTACTCCCGTCAAAGTACTCGTTCATATGGGAATCGGATGTATCATATATACGATAGTAGCATTTTCGGTAGGCTGGCTCGGCGGAGCATCTTCCGTTATCCAGGGAATCCTTATCGCATGTATCCAGCTTGCGGTGGCTTTTGTGATCTGGTTTTGCTTCATGAGATATTACAGAAAAGAAGCAAAGGAAATGAATGATAAGATCAGTTCCATGAAGTGATATGACAAAAGGGACGTACCCCGCTGTCAGGAGTTTTTCCTGACAGCGGGGTACATCCCTTTTATCATATCCATTAAGCTTCTTTATCGTATTCGAGAATGTCACCGGGCTGGCAATCCAGCACATCGCAGATGGATTCGAGAGTGGAGAAGCGTATCGCACTGATCTTTCCGGTTTTTATCTTGGACAGGTTGACATTGGATACTCCGACTTTTTCGGATAGTTCATTAAGACTCATTTTTCTGTCAGCCATAACTCGGTCAAGTCTAAGCACTATTTTTCCCATATGCACACCTCCTTAAAGTGTCTCATCGATTTCAGTCTGGAGTGCGGCACCGTACTCAAATACAGAATAGATGCAGAAGAGAATGAAACCGGTTATGAGAGTAGCGCCTACGGATCCGCTGAGTAAAGTGGCTGCTGTCATTACAATGAATCCGATCCTTATGGTTTTAAGGCATCTCTCCGAGAAGGGGTTGTTTTCTTCTCTGATGATGGTAAAGATCTTCCTGATAAATGCAAGGATAATGATCACCGTAACAATTGCAAGAGTAGCGAACAGAGAGGTGATGCCGATTCCGAATGCGTAGTTTCCGTTATCGGGGATGAGTGATCTGATTCCCATTACACCGCCGGCGTTAAAGAAGGTCTCGTAATTGAAATATCCCTGGTTTATTCCTTCTTCAATCGCAGAATTGAGACTGTTTGCTCCGAAAAGGAAGATCAGTGCGATGGATCCGGTGATTATTGCAAGTATTGTACAGATGACCTCGATCACTCCGACGACCTTTGCTGTTGTGTTGCAACGTTCTTTTACTGCTTCAAGTTTTTTCATTTGTTCTGTCATGATTGTTTACCTCTTGTATATAAGTTTTCCGTTTTTGTCACAATTACACCTGCAGTGTGTGTATCGTTAAAAAATTAATGTTTAACGATAAATTGACTATATCAGCATAAATAATGTTTGTCAACAAGAAATTATCGAAAAACATTAAATTATTTTATTTTAACGTAAAAACCCAACGTATTTTCATCAAAGCATTAAAAATTGACTACTCGGAAAGTGCCCGAAATCACGCAATATTTAGTTTTTTTTGTATTATACCGATACATATATTGTGCTATTATTCAATCAATAAACGGCTTCGTCGTATTTTTTTTTACACTTTGAAATAACGCTCGTTAACTCCGGCGCAATGCCAAGGAAGGCGTGATCTACCGGGGCCGTTAATATCGCAGGAGGGCTAATGTATGAAGAAATCTAACTTTACAATGCGCAAGATGCTTATGATGTTCTGTCTTATTCCGCTCATCGCTTGTCTTGCTATCGTTGCTGTCACTTGTGTTATCTACATGAGGGCTTCACTTGAAGAGCAGACCAAAGAACTTCTTCAGGTATCCTGCGCAGGTGTATATGAGTATTATGTTTATGATCTTGAGGAGGGAACTCCGGAAGGTGCAGATATCTTTACCTATGATCCCGATTATATGGATCATCTGAAAGGCATGGATGTTGATCTTACTCTTTTCAAAGGTGACACCAGATTCTGTACATCCATTATAGGTGATGATGGAAAGCGTATCGAAGGAACAAAAGCTTCCGATACTGTTATTCAGATTGTTTTAAAAGAAGGAAAAGAATACTATTCCGATGATGTAGTCATCAACGGAAAGGATTATTACGTATATTACAAACCTCTTGTAGCGCCCGGCGGTGAAATAGTAGGTATGGTCTTTGCCGGCAAAACTCAGGAAGCCGTTCAGGGAATGCTTCAGAAAATGATCAATATAGTTGTTATGATTGCGGCGGTTCTTCTGGTTATTTTCATACCTCTTTGCATCATATTCTCTAACAAGATCTCAGGTGTACTCAAGCTGTGTTCAAAATCAATATCCCGTCTTTCCGACGGAGACCTCAGTGACCAGGAAGATAACAGTTCGATCATCGCTGAATCACAGGAACTTATTATGTCGGCCCGTGTTCTCAGAGAAAAGCTTGGCGAGATAATCGGCAACATCAAAAATATAAGCACGGATCTGAACAAAGATGCACAGAATGTACACTCACTTTCCGATAATTCTTCACTGAGCGTTAATCAGATATCCAATGCAATGGAAGATCTTGCAAACGGCGCTACCGAAATGGCAAGCAATGTTCAGGATATTTCCAAGTCGGTAGGTAATCTTAACGATACCATATCCGTTCTTGCGGAAAGTTCGGAAGCTCTTGCAACATCTTCGGAGAATATCAAGAACGCAAACAACGAAGCAAGAGATTATATCGGAAGAGTATCCGATTCTTCCGTACAGACCGTAGAAGCTGTCGACAGTATCACAAAACAGATCTCTTCAACCAATGATGCAGTTCAGAAGATCAAAGAAGCTGTTGATATGATCACATCCATTGCAAGTCAGACAAATCTTCTTGCACTTAATGCTTCTATTGAAGCAGCACGTGCCGGAGAAGCCGGAAGAGGATTTGCGGTTGTCGCTTCCGAGATCGGTAATCTATCAGATCAGTCCAGTAAGTCAGCGGATGAGATCAGAAATATCGTCGGTGAGATCGTTAAGAATTCCGAAGCTTCCGTTGAGTTGTCCGGAAGCGTTGCAACTCTTATAAGAGAAGAGCAGGAATACATCAAGGATACCCAGTCTAAGTTTGAAGTTCTTAACAGCGAGATTTCTGAATCTCTTGAGCATATCAAACAGGTATCACATGACACCGAAGAACTCGAGAAGATACAGAATGTTATCACAGAAGCTGTTCAGTCACTCAGTGCGATCTCCGAAGAGAATGCTGCATCCAACGAAGAGGTCAGTGCTTCCATTACGGGAATTGCGGCATCTGTTGATGAGATCACTGAGAATGCGGAAGGCACCAAGGCTAATGCCGATAATCTGGTAGAAGCTATTTCGTACTTCCATTGATGATCTGTTTTTAAGGAAAAGATTATTTATATTGAAACGGCACCGGATATTTCGTCCGGTGCCGTTTCTCTTTTTAGAAAGATAAAAAAGCTTTCATGATTATTTAATATAATAGTATGTGCGTTTATACATATATTTTGATAGAATGAATTTGTTGAATATTTATGCATTTGATCAGGAGGTGGATATGAGTTTTAAGATGGAACCCACTCCCGAAATATCGGCACTTGCAGATGTTTGCAGGGAAAATTCCGGTATCGCTCCGGAACTGTTTACCAAGTACGATGTCAAAAAGGGACTTCGCGATGTCAACGGAAACGGCGTAAGAGCGGGACTTACCAGAATCTCAACAATCGTAGCCAAGGAAGAGATAAACGGAGAAAGCGTACCCTGTGCGGGACGTTTATATTTCCGCGGAATAGATGTAAGGGACCTTACCGCAGGTTTTTATAACGAGGGAAGGTTTGGATTTGAAGAGACCGCATATCTTATTCTTTTCGGTAAACTTCCGACGACTGATGAACTGAATCATTTCAGAGCCGTACTTGCCGATTCAAGATCACTTCCCAAGAACTTCGTTCGTGACGTTATCATGAAGGCGCCCAGCAAGGATATGATGAATACCCTCGCAAGAAGTGTACTTACACTTTATGCATACGATAAAAATGCTGATGATACATCCATTGATAATGTAATGCGTCAGTGCCTGATGCTGATATCCGTTTTTCCCATGCTTTCAGTTTATGGTTATCATGCATACAATCATTATTACAAAGACAAGAGTTTTTACATTCACAGACCCGATCCCGAACTTTCGACTGCCGAGAACATACTCAGAATGCTGAGACCGGATATGAAATATACTCAGCTTGAAGCACAGGTACTTGATATCGCACTTGTTCTTCACATGGATCACGGCGGAGGAAACAACTCAACCTTTACCACTCATGTTATTTCTTCTTCCGGAACAGATACTTATTCTGTTGTTGCCGCTGCGCTCGGTTCACTTAAAGGCCCTAAGCACGGCGGTGCTAATATCAAAGTCGTAAAGATGTTCCAGGATATCAGGAAGAATGTAAAAGACCACAGGGATGAAAAAGAAGTAAAGGAATATCTCAAGAAGATACTTCACAAAGAAGCTTTTGATAAAGCCGGACTTATCTATGGTTTTGGACATGCGATCTATTCCGTATCGGATCCAAGAGCACTTATCTTCAAGCAGTTTGTTGAAAAGCTTGCTGATTCAAAACACAGAAGAGCAGAGTATGATCTCTATTCGATGATCGAAAGACTTGCACCTGAAGTGATTGGTGAAGAGAGAAAAATTTACAAGGGTGTCAGTGCGAATGTAGATTTTTATTCCGGATTTGTTTACAGTATGTTGGAACTTCCGCTCGAATTATATACTCCGATGTTTGCGATTGCGAGGATCGTAGGATGGAGCGCACATCGAATGGAAGAGCTCATAAATGTAGATAAGATCATACGTCCCGCATACATCGGAATCCAGGAAAACACAGAGTACAAGCCTATTTCAGACAGGTCGTAAAAATCAAAAACAAAATATGACACGCGTGCCTTTTTCTTCAACCCCAGTAAATTCAAACGTTACAAGGAATCTTCTTTGAAAAAAATTTTACAAAATTATTAAAAAACCTTTGTATTTAATTAAATAATGTAGTATATTTTTTCTAGTAGTTGTTTGATAAAAAATAATTTCCAAAATCGGAGGAGGAAAAAATGGCTACAGCAAAGAAGGAAACAGTAAAGAAGGCAGCACCTGCAAAGAAGGCAGCTACCGCAAAGAAAGCAGCACCTGCTAAGAAGGCAACCGTAGCAAAGAAGGCTACCACTGCTAAGAAGGCAACCGTAGCAAAGAAGGCTACCACCGCTAAGAAGGCGACCGTAGCAAAGAAGGCTACCACTGCTAAGAAGGCAACCGTAGCAAAGAAGGCTACCACCGCTAAGAAGGCAACCGTAGCAAAGAAGGCTACCACCGCTAAGAAGGCAACCGTAGCAAAGAAGGCTACCACCGCTAAGAAGGCAGTAGCAAAGAAGGCTACCACCGCTAAGAAGACCGTAGCAAAGAAGGCTACCACCGCTAAGAAGGCAACCGTAGCAAAGAAGGCTACCACCGCTAAGAAGGCAGTAGCAAAGAAGGCACCTGCTAAGAAGGCTACCAAATAATCCTTTTTACACGGAACGATAAAGATCCCGGAGCTCATATGAGCCCCGGGATTTTTTTGTTTTGTATTTTTTTATAGCGCGCTGTATAATTCAAAGTGAAATAGAATCTGCGGATAAGCGTTAAATACAGGGATGTATTGATATTGGTAAAGGAGGTACGTATGAGTTCTATCGGCGGAATAAGTCAGGGCAGCGGATATCAGTCACTTTACGGCAAGATCTCCAGCGGTAAAAAGCTTCAGACTGCTGCGGACGGTGCAGCGGAACTTGCCATTTCCGAGAAGATGAATTCTCAGGTTCGCGGTCTCGAGCAGGGATCTAAGAATGTTTCCTCCGGAATAGATGCTATTAAGATTCAGGACAGTGCTCTCGGGGAAGTTACGGATTATCTCCAGAGGATCAAGGAGCTTGCGGTTGCGGCTTCGAATTCTTTTACCGTAGGCGATTCGGATAAGGCCATCTATCAGAAAGAGATCGATCAGCTTAAGGAAGGAATTCAGAATGTTGCAAGTGTTACTACTTACAATGAGAAGAATCTCCTGGACGGAAGTACCGGTGACCTTGAGATCACCACAGACGGAAACGGTGGAAGTGTTAAGATAAAAGGAGCGGATTCCACACTCGAATCTCTCGGTATCAAAGATTTTGATGTGACCGGTGATTTTGATCTTAAAGACATAGACAAAGCACTTGAGAAGGTTTCTTCCATGAGAAGCGATGCGGGGGCGACTCAAAACTCGCTTGAGCATCTCTATAATATCAATCAGATCGGTGTATATAATGTAACCGCTTCTCAGTCGAGACTTGAAGATCTTGATGTAGCAAAAGCAGTAGGTAATCTTGATAAACAAAGACTCCTCGATACCATCTCCGTTATGATGCAGAAGAAACGCGAAGAGGAAGAGGAAAACAAAATGGGCCGGCTTTTTCACTAATATAGAAAGGAGGACCGGATATGCCAGATATTAATATAACCAAAACCATTTATGTAGATACTGAACCTGTCACACCGGTTAACAAACCGTCCTCCATTCATGAAAATGTAGGACAGTCTGTTAATCCTGCCCAAACCCAAAATGAAGTTTCACCCGCCTTTGAAAATATTGTTTCCGTATCCGATGACGGAGATACCGTTCAGGCAAGACCCGAAAGCTATGACAGATTATCCGACGGTTTTGTTTTTAACAAGACAAAAGAAACGGAATATACAGGCGACGATAAAGAAACGAAGGATCCTCTCGACAGAGAACAGAATGTAGCAAACGTTCAGGCGGAAAAAAACGCATCCGTCAAAGAAGAAAGAAAAGAGGAAAGGATCAGGGAGCAAATACGCGAGGCTCAGGAAAGAGCCGATGAAGCTAAAGAAATACTTCAGGATCAGATCAGAGAAAGAGAAGCTGATGCCGATGCAGCCGACAGAAAAGCACAAACACAGATTAATTACACGTCCCTGTCCGAGTCGGAACTTGAAAGGATGTATCTGACCGGAAGAATTTCGAGTTACGCATATAATCAGGAAATTGATTCCAGAAAAGAAAAAATCGAGGATTCAAAACAGGAGAATGCGGAGCTGAGCACGACCGAAGTTCAGGCTCAGGCAGGCCTTGAAGCAAATGATAGTCTGATGCGTAATGTTAACGGCGAGAATTTCGGAGCCGGTTACGAGACAAGAGAAGAGCAGGAAGCTGCACAGGATGCTCTTTTCGGAAAGACCGTCGAAGACAATAACACTTCGAATGCAGCATTTGAAGTGAACCTTACCAGATAACAGAAATCACCTGCTCTTTCGAGCAGGTGATTTTTTATTTCCATTTTCTGAAATATTTGATCATGGATGTAACATGCATTCGGAAAAGCTTGAGACTTTTATGGGAGCCTTGTCCCCATAGGTGTACAACAGATGCATCCGGACAATACATGAGAGTTGATACCGAGTTTACTCTTCTGCAAAGATCCGCATCTTCCATGTACAGGAAGAATCTTTCGTCAAATCCTTTTAATCTTTTGAACAGATCTGATCTGATCACAAGAAAACTTCCCTGAACAAAAGGAACCTTAAAGGGTTTATCATAATCCATATCCTGCATGGTATGGCGTGCTTTTCTTTTACGGAACATTCCCTTCAGGAACATTCTGATAAACATATCAAAGGGAGTGGGATCCAATCTGTATGCACCGATCAGTTCTCCGTTTTCATCAAGAATCTTCGGGGCGACCATTCCGCAGTCGCTTCTGTCAAGATAAGAAAGAAGAGGAGTGAATGCGTCTTCTTTGAGAATGATATCCGGATTTACTATGGCGTGATATTTGGAATCGATCAGGTCCAGTACCTTGTTGTGACCTGCGCCGAATCCGCAATTTTTTTCCTGTTTTAAATATTTGACATCATCGAATTTGGCAAGGGATGTTTCCAGATTATTATCCCGGTCACTGTTATCGATAATGTAGATGGTCTTTGCAATTAAAGAAGGGGTGTACTCTTCGATCGTTGAGACCGCATTAAGCACATCCTCTTCATCATTAAATGCTACGATTGAAACCGTTAAATCCTTCATTCTTATGAAGCACCCTGACCTTTGATGACAACCATGATGGTTTTTAAAAGGATCCTCATATCCATACTGAGGTTCCAGTTCGTAATATATTGGGTATCAAGTGCCACAACTTCTTCGAAATCAGTGATATCGCTTCGTCCGCTTACCTGCCACATGCCGGTGATGCCGGGTTTTATACCAAGCCTTGCTCTGTGATGCGCCTGGTAAAGTTCAAATTCGTCTTCCGTAGGAGGTCTAGTTCCGACAAGGCTCATTTCACCTTTTAATACATTCCAGAACTGAGGAAGTTCATCTATGGAATACTTCCTCATAAATCGTCCTATAGGGGTGACTCTGGGATCGTTATCAAGTTTGAACATGTTTCCTTCGATCTTGTTTTGATCCATCAGTTCTTTCTTACGTTCTTCGGCATCCCTGTACATTGAACGGAATTTATAAAGGTTGAATCTTCTTCCGTTTCTTCCTACTCTGGGCTGCTTGAAGAAGATCGGACCGGGAGACTGGAATTTGATGATGGGAGCGAAGATTACGAACGCAATCAGCATTAATACAAGACCGACAAGCGATCCTATGATATCAACAACTCTTTTAATAAAGAGCTGTCTGGGAGTAGCCATGTTGATACTGGTTGTAAGTACGGTATAACCTGCGTAGGTTTCAATTACCTTGTTCTCCGAAATGCCGGAACTTCTCATGAGTTTGAAGTGAACGGTCACTCCCATTTCAAGAAGTTCCCTGGCCAGCTGTTCGTTGTCGGTAAGATCGTTTCCGTTGATAAATACTTCGTCAACCACATTGGTCCTGATATATTCAAGGAAGTCATCCGAATTGGCAACTACCGGAACTTCTCTTATGACATCGCCTTTACGGTCTTTATCCATGATGACGATGCCTTTTATTACGTAAGTTCTGTAAGGATCATGCTCGAAATTGATGATGCATCTTTCGACTGCTTCATCATTGGTAAGAAGCAGCATGATGGTGTTTTTCTTCTGACCCTGAATGGCTTTTCTGACTGTGGATTTCCATATGATCCTGGCAGCATAGCATATGGGGATGGATAGTATCCAGAGCAGACCGATAACTGTACGGGAATAATTCTCCCATAATTTATTGGCCGATATATATACGACTACGGAAAGTGCAACAAGCGAACAGCTGCTGAGGGATTTTTTGAATTCCTCAACCCTGTCCCTTCTTAATATATTCTTGTAAGGTTCGGAAAAAAAGATAACACAAATCTGCAGAAGTATCATAATGATAGCAAGACCCTTGTAACTGCCGATGGCATAGGGGAGCTCCATACTTCTGAATTTGATGATATATGCAAGCGAATAAGCAATCTGCATACAGAGTATATCCAGTATGGTAAAGTCCAGATGCTTAAGCCAACTTCTTTTTTGTTTTTTGTACATAAACAAAACTCCAAATTATGTACTGTATTTTTTATGATTATACTATGTTTATTATACAATTCCTATTTAAAAGTTAGGAAAAACATATCGAAAAAAGTTAAAATGTAAATTCTTTCATAAATCACATCAAAGAACGTTAACGGAGTATATCAAAAATTGCCGAATAATCGGTAATTTTTGTCAAAATAGGTAGAATTTTGACCGATTCTTGTAACAGATATACTAGTATGCTAAAATTAACAGCATGAATGATACTATCAAATTAGTAATTATTATCGTGATAGGGCTTACATTGTGGCTTGTTCTTCGTTACATAACACGAAAGCAGAAGAAGCTGCATGTACGCTTTATTTGCAATCTTCTCAAGACACTTAACATTGTGGCTTGTCTGATTGCTATCCTTAATATATACCTCGACATTAATAAAGCGATAACCGCCGTTCTGACCGGAGGAGGACTTATACTTGCAATCCTTTCTTTTGCGGCTCAGAAAGCTCTCAATAATACCATTTCCGGAATATCGATCTCATTTTCCAGGCCTTTTAATCTCGGAGATAAGATCAAAGTGCTCAGCGGAAGTTCCATTATTGCGGAGGGTACGGTAAATGATATCACACTCCGCCATACCGTTGTGATGACCTACGACGGACAGGAGTGCATCATTCCCAACGGCATCATGAATGAGAGCATGATCATTAATGTCAGCTCGAGAGACAGGGTAGGAAACTTCCTTGAGGTGACTGTCGGATATGACGATGATCTTGATCTGGCTATCGATATAGTTGAGAAAACAGTGAAATCCGCTCCCAAGGTACTCGATTGTACCAAGCCTCTTGTCTGCAGATTCGATGCTGACGGTCCGGTTATCAAGACCACTGTCTGGACGGCAAATGTTGCAGAGAATTTCGTGGCTTGCGGACATATCAGGAAGCAGCTTGTTGCGGAATTTAAGGCTAACGGAATTACTATTCCTTATCAGACCGTAACCATCAGCAAAGACTGATAAATACGGGATTTCTTAATCAGTTGACAATGCGTCAACAAATGATTATTCAGAAGTTGGATCCGCAAGGGCAGATGAAAACCGCACTTTCGGATTTGATCGGAACATACAGTTACAATGAAATGACAATAGGTCAATTTAAGGAGACATAATATTATGGAAATGACCCTCAGATGGTACGGTAAAGCCTATGATACCGTAAAATTATGGCAGATCAGACAGATTCCCGGTGTAAAGGGAGTGATAACCACTCTTTATAACAAGCAGGCCGGAGAGCTCTGGACGGAAGATGAGATCATCTCTCTTAAGAATGATGTCGCATCCGAGAACATGCACATCGCCGGAATCGAATCGGTTAATATATCCGATGACATCAAGACTGCAGGTCCCTTAAGAGATGAGCACATCGATAACTACATCAAGACTCTTGAGAATCTCGGAAAACAGGACATCCATATGGTATGTTACAATTTCATGCCTGTTTTCGACTGGACCAGATCCGAACTTGCAAGGGAGAGACATGACAAGTCAACCGTACTTGCATATTCTCAGGCAGCCATCGATGCCATTGATCCCGCTAACATGTTTGATTCGATCAAGGATCAGATGAACGGAACCGTGATGCCCGGTTGGGAGCCCGAAAGACTTGTTAAGATCAAAGAGCTTTTCGAGATGTACAAAGATATTGATGAGCAGAAGCTTTTCGATAATCTTGTTTACTTCCTTAAGGCAATTATGCCCGTTTGTGACAAGTACAATATCAATATGGCCATTCATCCCGATGATCCCGCCTGGAGCGTATTCGGACTTCCCAGGATCATCAATAATAAGGCAAATATCGAGAAGATGCTTAAAGCCGTAGATAACGTTCACAACGGACTTACTTTCTGCTCAGGTTCATTCGGAACAAATCCCGAGAACGATCTTCCCGACATGATCAGATCTTTTGCCGGAAGAGTTCATTTTGCACATGTAAGAAATCTTCAGTTCAATACTTTCTGCCGTGAGGACGGCAGTGCGGTAAAGGCTTGGACCGGTAAGGATATTCCCGTCGGACAGCCTGATTTTGAAGAAGCAGCACATCTTTCCGCGGACGGAAGCTTTGATATGTACGAGATCGTTAAGGCTCTTTATGAGTCCGGATTTGACGGTCCCATCCGTCCCGACCACGGAAGAATGATCTGGGGTGAAGAGGCCATGCCCGGATACGGTCTCTATGACAGAGCGCTTGGCGCAGCTTATATCAACGGACTTTGGGAAGCAATAGATAAAATACACGGAGGCGTAAGATGAAGCTTTCACTTAACGGAATAGCAAACACAGCTGAGTGGGAGAAGGCAGGATATCACCTTCCCGCTTACAACATTTCCGAAATAACTTCCAATACCGATAATGCCCCTCAGTGGGTACACTTCGGTGCGGGTAATATTTTCAGGGCATATCATGCAAGACTTGCCCAGGAACTTATCGAGAAAGGCCTTATGAAGACCGGCATCGTTGTTGCGGAAGGTTTTGATTATGAGATCATCGACAAGGCTTACAAGCCTTACGATAATCTTTCCATCCTTGCGATCCTCAAAGCAGACGGCAAGGTTGATAAGAATGTGATCGCATCCGTAACCGCTTCGGTCAAGCTTGATACCGAAGTAAAGGACGATTTTGCTTATCTCAAAAAAGCATTTGAAAATAAATCACTTCAGCTTGCTACTTTCACCATTACCGAGAAGGGATATTCCCTTAAGGGAAATGACGGTGAGTACACCAAGGCAGTATCTGCGGATATGGAGAACGGCCCCGAAAAGCCCGTCAGCTATATCGGAAAAGTTGTTTCTCTTCTCCACGCAAGATATCAGGCAGGCAAGTACCCCATCGCAATGGTAAGTACCGATAACTGTTCCCACAACGGACAGAAGCTTCACGATGCCATTTATGAATTCGCTGCAAAGTGGGCTGAGAACGGAAAGGCGGACAAGGGATTCCTCGATTATATCGAAGACAAAAAGAGCGTATCTTTCCCTTGGTCCATGATCGATAAGATCACTCCCAGACCCGACGATTCCGTTAAGGACATGATCGCGGCTGACGGAGTTGAAAATCCCGAGCCTGTCATCACCGGATTCCATACATATGTTGCTCCTTTCGTAAATGCGGAGGAGAGTGAATATCTCGTTATTGAAGATGATTTCCCTAACGGAAGACCCGAACTTGAAAAGGCAGGAGTTATCTTCACGGATCGCGATACCGTTAATAATGTCGAGAGAATGAAGGTTACCACATGCCTTAATCCTCTTCATACTTCACTTGCGGTTTACGGATGTCTTCTCGGATATAACAGAATCTCCGAAGAGATGAAGGACGAAGATCTCCTTAAGCTCATTGATACCGTCGGTTACAAGGAGGGTCTTCCTGTTGTTACCGATCCCGGAGTTATCAATCCCAAGGATTTCATCGACACTGTAGTAGGCAAGAGACTTCCCAATCCCTTCATGCCCGATACTCCTCAGAGAATCGCGTGTGATACATCACAGAAGCTTCCCATCAGATTCGGTGAGACCATTAAATCTTATATTGCGGATCCTGACCGCAATGCATCCGATCTTAATGCAATTCCTCTTGTTCTTGCAGGATGGCTCAGATATGCAAAGGGAATCGATGATAAGGGTGAAAAGTTTGAATGCAGCCCCGATCCCATGCTTTCCAAGGTTCAGGAGATGATCTCATCACTTGAGTTCGGCAAGGATTTGGATCCTGCAAAGACTGCGGAAGTTCTTCATCCCATTCTTACCGATGAAGTTATCTTTGCAACCGATCTTGAAAAAGCAGGTATCGCCGGAAAAGTTGTTGAGTATTTTGTAAAAGAGATGTCTGCTCCCGGAGCTGTCAGAAAGACTCTCCACGAAGCTTTATAAGAGGTGTATATATGAGCAATTTGGTGCTCCCCAGATTATTATCCGACGGCGCAGTATTCCAGAAGGATAAGCCCATTAATATATGGGGATTTGACGATGCGGGTCTTAAAGTAGAATGCAAGCTCTACAATGCAGATGATTCTTTGGCTGCATCGGCTGAATGCATCACAGACGATAACGGACGTTTTAACGTGACTCTTCCTGCTTTTGAAGCAGGAAGAGTTTTTGTCTTGAAAATCACTGATGAAACCGGAAACGAAGCGGCTGTCAATGACATAATCACCGGTGCTGTCTGGTTCGCTTCCGGTCAGTCAAACATGGATCTTACTTTTGACAGATTAAGAGACAATTATCCGGAAGTGATCGCATCTTCGGAAAACAGTAATATCAGATGCTTTGATATCGTATCGGAGACCGAATATTCGGGCCCTCAGGAAGATACCAGAACCGGTTCGTGGAAGAAAGCATGCCCCGAGAATATGTACGGATTTTCCGGGACATCGTACTTTTTTGCGAAGCGTCTCCATGAGATGACGGGACTTCCCGTGGGCATGGTTCACGCAAGTCTCGGGGGATCCCATATTTATTCATGGATGAGTAAGGAGATGCTTAAAGATTATCCCGAGCTTTTGGAAGAGGCTTCCCGGTATGCGGATCCCGAATATCGTGCCATGCGTATTAAGCGTAACGAAGAGCTTTCCAAGGAATGGTTTTCCGTTTGTGATGATGGCGACAAAGGTAGAATAGATGGCTGGCAGAACGGACTTCCCGAAGATGTAAAAGACACACTTGAAATGCCCAGATTTTTCGAAGGCACCGCTCTTGACGGTTTTTCCGGTGTGGTCTGGTTTGAGAAAAAGTTCAACGCTTCCAAAGAATTTGCCGGAAAAGAAGCGAAGATATGGCTCGGAACCATTACCGATTCCGATGAAGTATATGTTAACGGAACTCTTGTCGGTTCCATCGGGTATCTGTATCCTCCCAGAAAATATACCATTCCCGAAGGCGTTATAGTCGAGGGAAAAAATACCGTGGTCATCAGGATCACTGTAAATCACGGAACCGGAAGGATCACTCCCGGTAAGCGCATGATGATCTTTAACGATTCGTGCAAGCCCGATGCATGGAGCAATGTTCTTCCCGAAGGTGCCATTGATCTTAGCGGAGAGTGGAAGTACAGTATCGGTGCTAAAAACGATCTCCCTTATCCCGATATAGATTTTATCGACTGGAAAGCAACCGGATTATATAATTGCATGACAGCACCCTGTACCAAATATCCCATCGAAGGAATCATCTGGTATCAGGGGGAATCCGATTCCCATTTTGACGATTATCTTAAGATGAGTAAGATTCAGATCGAAGGATACAGAAAACTTTGGGGCGATGATGACATTCCTTTTATATTTGCACAGCTTCCGAACTTTACGATAGACTGCGGAGATCCCGACTGCGAATCCTACGATTCCTGGTGGGAGTTCAGAGAAGTGCAGAGGCGCATTACCGAGGAAGTTCCCAATTCCCATATGGCGGTTCTTATCGATGCGGGTGAGGATAATGATCTTCATCCCATGAATAAAGAGCTGGTAGGAAGAAGGCTTGCGGATATCGCACTTGATGTTAAAAATCCCGGAAAGCTTTTCATTCCTTCTACGGGTCCGGAAATCAAAGAAACCATAGTCAACAAAACGTTTGTGGGCTATGAGGTAATACTTAAATTCAAAGGCATAGGAAACGGGCTGATCGCTTATTCTCCCGATAAAGCCAAATCAGGCAGGATAAAAGATTTCGCGGCTCAGGCAGGCGGAAAGATCTATCCCGCTGTTGCGGAGCTTATCGATAACAATACGATCCTTCTTAGAATTGCAACACCGGAATTTCCCGAGAAGATAATGTATCTCCAAAGCAATACATATACCGGAGACATTATCTACAACAGCTGTATTGAAAATAAGAAAAAGGTTCCCTGCAAATTGCTCGGACCCTTTGTGATGGAAGTGTAAATGTTTGGGCGGCAGATGTATCGCATTTAGATGCGGTATATCTGCCGTTTTTTTAACTATATTTAATCGGCATGTTGTGATTATATATAGATAAGTGAATTCACACTGTATTTTTCAAAACAAAAGTTAGAGGGAAAATTATGAGATATCTGTTTAATAATGGATGGAAGTTTCTTGAAACAAAAGTCGGTACTTCACTTGATGAAGCCATGAACAGAGACACTGAATTTAATCCTGTTCAGCTTCCCCATGACTGGCTTATATATGATTCCACGGATCTGTACCGTGACGGCACCGGCTGGTACATAAGAGATCTTGTTCTTGATGAAGTAAAAGGCAGATATTTCCTGGAGTTTGATGCCGTTTATATGGACAGCACTGTATATGTAAACGGTGTAAAAGTTTGCGAATGGAAATACGGATATTCCGCATTCGGATGCGAGATAACACAGTACATTCATGAAGGCGTTAACAGGATCGCGGTAAGTGCTACCTATCAGTCTCCCAATACCAGATGGTATTCGGGCGCAGGTATTTACAGAAATGTATATATCAGACAGACGGGCGATACATATATAGCAAGGGACGGAGTATATGTATCAACACGTAACGAAAATGGTAAAAGAATACTTCACATAGAGACAGAAGTTCTTGGGAATAAAGCGGCAAGCGCCCGGGTTGATTATGAAATATACGATCTCAAGGGTAATGTCGTAAATACAGAAAGAATCTCCGGCAATGATTTTGTTATATCGGAGCCTCATATCTGGGACATATGCGATCCGTATCTGTATACTCTTAAGGCTGTAATGACGGCACCGGGAGAAAACGGCGAAGATACGGATGAAACAAAGGTCCGTTTCGGAATCCGTGATATTGCTTTTGATCCCGATAAAGGATTTTTGCTGAACGGAAGAGTGGTGAAATTAAACGGGGTATGTGAACATCACGACCTTGGTTCCCTAGGTGCGGCGTTCAATACTTCCGCCATGAGAAGGAAGTTCGTACTTCTAAGGAAGATGGGAGTTAATGCTCTCAGGACATCCCATAATATGCCTGCACCTGAAGTGCTGGACCTTTGTGATGAGATGGGAATTCTTGTAATGACAGAGAATTTCGATATGTGGTACAGACCCAAGACCGAATATGATTATGCCCGTTTCTTTGCGGATTGGCATGAGAGGGATATGGAAAGCTGGGTAAAACAAAACAGAGATCACCCTTCGGTCATAATGTGGAGCATAGGTAATGAGATCTATGATGCACATGCCGACGAATCTGCTCCGGACACAGTCAGACATCTGATGGATGTGGTATACAGATTCGATCCTTATAAAAATGCGGTATGTACTTTTGCATCCAATTATCTGCCCTGGGAAGGTGCCCAAAGGTGTGCGGATGTACTGAAGCTTGTTGGATACAATTATTCCGAGAGAATCTATAAAAAACATCATGAGAAATATCCGGACTGGACAATATACGGAAGCGAAACCGCATCACTTGTACAGAGCAGGGGCGTATACAAATTCCCTCTTGATGTTACCAAACTTACCGATGTTGATGAGCAGTGTTCCTCACTTGGAAATTGTAATACGAGCTGGGGTGCAAACAGTGTAGAAAGCTGTATCTGTGATGACAGGGACATGGAGTTTTCAGCGGGACAGTTTCTCTGGACGGGCTTTGACTATATCGGAGAACCCACTCCTTATCATACGAAGAATTCGTACTTCGGAATGCTGGATACCGCAGGCTTTGCCAAGGATTATTATCATGTTTTTAAGTCTGCGTGGACAGATCTTAAAGATGATCCTTTTGTATATATATTCCCCTATTGGGATTTTAATCCCGGACAGATCATAGACATCAGGGTCTGCTCAAATGCCGATGAAGTAGAGCTGTTTTTAAACGGTAAAAGCCTCGGAAAACAAAACCTTACTCATAAACCCGGAAGCGGAGATCATATAATCGCTAATTACAGAGCGCCTTATGAAAAGGGTGTTCTCAGGGCTGTTGCTTATGATAACGGTAAGGTTGTTGCGGAATGTGAGGAAAGGTCCTTCGGAGATTCCGTATCCCTTAAGATCGATATCACATACGGAGCTCTTACTTCGGGAAGCGAGGATCTTGTTTTTGCGGAGATAACGGCCCTTGATAAAGACGGTAATCCCGTAAAAAATGCAAGTGACAGAGTCTGTGTGGAGGTAACCGGTGCGGGAAGGCTTGTCGGCCTTGATAACGGTGACAGTACCGATACCGATTCCTACAAAGCTGTGAGCAGAAGATTATTTAACGGAAAACTGCTTGCGGTTATCGCAGCGGGTGAAAAAGCGGGTAAAGTTCATATAGGTGTAAGTGCCAAAGGTCTTAAATCATGTGAAACGGAGATTGATTGTCAGCAAGGCGAAAAGTCACAGGATTCTCCCTTTGATAAGGGCGCAGAGTATGTTTATGAATCCTGCTGTGAGAGGAAAATAAATCTCGGAAAGGACAGTGACATTCCTGTCAGAAAGCTCGAGATTGTATGTGATGAAAGAAAACTTACGCCTGAAAATGCTGAAGTAAAGGCTACTGTAAAAATATATCCGGAAAACGCAACTGATAAGGATATCGAATATGCAATAGTTTCGGATAAGGGAGTTCCTCTTAATATAGCGGAAGTAAACGGAACGGGAAACGAAGTTCTTGTCAGAGCTCTCGGCGATGGCCCGTTCAGATTAAGAGCAATGTCTAAATCCGGTTCCTCATCTGTCAGGGTTATATCCGAACTGGAATTTACCGTTCAGGGACTCGGAACAAAATTTGCAGATCCCTATGATTTTATCTATGGAAGCTCATATTCGTATTTTGAGGGCGGAGTAGGAACGGGAAATGAGATGGGATTCTCATCACCAAAGGGCGAGAGGTCTCTTATTGCATTCGAAAATATAGATTTCGGACAGGCCGGAAGTGATGAGATAACTATACCTGTATTTGCACTTGATTCGGATGAACATCCTTTTAAGATCTACGACGGTATTCCTTCAAAGGGAGGTAAACTTATTGCTGAACTGCTGTATCAAAAACCCGTGATCTGGAATGTATATCAGGAAGATACCTGGAAGATTCCTACAGTACTCAGGGGCGTGCATACTATCGCATTTGAATTCTATGACAAGGTTCATGTCAAAGGTTTTTCTTTTACGAAGTATGAGAGAGCGTTCATGGATCTTAATGCCTCGGATGCGGATGAGATATACGGTGATGATTATAAGATAAATGCCCCCTGCGTCGAAGGCATCGGTAACAATGTTACGATCAACTTCTCCGGAATGGATTTCGGAGAAAAGGGAGCATCTAAGGTTACCATATGCGGAAGAGCGCCCAAAGGAACCAATACCATTCATGTACGATTCTTTGATGAAAACGGTTATGAGGCAAGGAATGTTATTGAGTTTTCTCAGAGTGATGAGTATGTGGAGAGAGCATTTGAGATAGACAAAGAAACAGGCATGAAGAACGTTTCTTTCGTCTTCATGCCCGGAAGCTGTTTTGATATGAGATCATTCAGATTCGAATGATCCTATTTATCCCCTGTGTCTTCGGATACGGGGGATTCTGCTTTTTCTTCGAAGATCGGAGGCGGGGTATAACGGCGGTTCATCTTCCTGTACTCCGAAGGTGTGCAGTTCTTGTATGACTTAAATACTCTGTTGAATGTCGAAAGAGATTTGAATCCCGATTGAAGAGCGACATCCAGTATGGAAAGATCCGGCTGATTCAAATACATTTCCGCAAGAAGGATCCTCTTCTGGGTAAGATATTCATAGCAGGATACATGTGCGAATTCTTTGAACAGTCTTGCAAAATGGAATCTTGAAAATCCGGCCATCTCAGCCAGCGCATCCATATCGATATCTTCGGTGCAGTGTTCGGAGATATAGTTACATACATCCATGAACCTGCCGATGTATTCTTTATTCTTCGCTGATGACTTGCCGAGCTGAGGAACTCTTTCTTCCATACAGCTTCTTCCCACATCCACCATGAATCTGATAAGAAGAGAGTAGATGGCGGCACCCGCATAGGGCTTCTGAGCCTCGTACTCATTGCTGGTCTGATTGATGTAGTACATGAGTCTTTCGGAAAGTTCTTCGTTTTCCTTTTTGCGGATGATAACGCACTCTCCGAGAGAGTGAAGAAGTGAGTTAAGGGAAGTTACGTTTCCGATAAGGCTGTAGTCGAAGAGAATAATGATCCTTTTTCCGTTTTTGGGGGCATAGAGTCTGTGGAGAGTTCCGCTCATGATGACCGCAATGTCACCGGGGCTGATCGTGTATTTTTCGGTACCGATCTCGATGGTATAGTCGTTCTCCGTCGGGGCGATTATCTCCGTGGCGGTATGCCAGTGAAGCGGATAATCCTCGGCCTGATCATTGTGGTAGAGTCTTACTCCCTGAATCTCGGCGTATTTAACTGTCTCACGACCATGTTCAAGTACGGGAAGCATATATAATCCTCATAGCTAATTTGATGGTGCTTTCTACCTATGATTTTATTGCTTTTTGAGGAAAATTAAAAGCAAATTCTGAAATGATAAGAGCAAAATCTCATAGGAAGGTCAAAAACCGTAAAAGATACAATTATTTAAAGCGTTTGGGGCGCTTACAGCCAATAACAAAACAAACAGGGAGAAATGTTATGGAACTTGTAAAAAATGAGGCCAAGATAAGCGAATTTCGCAGAAGGGCCGAAGAACTCGTTTCCAAGATGACTCTTGAGGAGAAGGTTTCTCAGACTCTTAATCATGCACCTGCAATAGAGCGTCTCGGAATCAAGGCCTATGACTGGTGGAATGAGGCTCTTCACGGTGTTGCAAGAGCAGGTACTGCTACGGTATTTCCCCAGGCTATCGGACTTGCGGCTACATTTGATGAGGATCTTATGGAAGAGCTGGGCGACGTCGTTTCAACGGAAGGACGTGCCAAGTTCAATATGCAGCAGAAATATTCGGATACCGATATCTATAAAGGACTTACTTTCTGGGCTCCCAATGTAAATATATTCCGTGATCCCAGATGGGGAAGAGGACAGGAAACTTACGGAGAAGATCCTTACCTTACATCCAGACTCGGAGTCAGATACATAAAGGGTCTTCAGGGACATGACGAGGATCACTTAAAGGCTGCGGCATGTGCAAAGCATTTTGCGGTTCATTCCGGACCCGAGCCCGAAAGACACAGATTTAACGCGGTAGCTTCCATTCAGGATATGCGTGAGACTTATCTTCCCGCATTCAAGGCATGCGTACAGGAAGCTGATGTTGAGACCGTAATGGGAGCATATAACCGGACCAACGGCGAGCCCTGCTGCGGATCAAAGACTCTTCTCAAGGATATATTAAGAGACGAGTACGGATTCAAGGGACACGTTGTTTCCGACTGCTGGGCTATCAAGGATTTCCATACCGGACATATGGTCACTTCCGATGAAGTTGAGTCTGTCAGCCTTGCAATGAACAACGGATGCGACCTCAATTGCGGAGATCTTTTCAAATATCTTAAGGATGCGGTTGAGCAGGGTAAGGTAAAAGAGGAGAGACTTGATGAAGCTCTCGTAAATCTTTTCACTACCAGAATGAAGCTGGGTATGTTTGACGGTGAGAAGACCGCTTTCGATAACATCGGTATGGACCGTGTGGATACCAGGGAAAGCAGGAAGCTTAATCTCGAGACCTCCGCAAGAAGCCTTGTGCTTCTTAAGAATGACGGAATTCTTCCTCTCGATAAGAGCAGGATAAAGACCGTCGGTGTTATCGGACCCAATGCGGATAACAGACGTGCACTTGTCGGTAACTATGAAGGAACCGCTTCAAGATATGTTACCGTACTCGAAGGAATTGAGGATTATCTCGGAGAAGATGTAAATATCAGATATTCGGAGGCATGCCATCTTGTCAAAGACAGGATCAGCGGGCTTTCAACCGGAGATGACAGAATTTCCGAAGTTAAGAGTGTATGTGCGGACAGCGATATTATCTTCGTAGTTCTCGGACTTGATGCAGGAATCGAGGGAGAAGAAGGAGATGCAGGTAATGAGTTTGCCAGCGGTGATAAGGTTGACTTAAGTCTTCCCGGACTTCAGCAGGAAGTTCTCGATGTTGCCGTTGCAAGCGGGAAGCCCGTAGTTCTTCTTCAGCTTGTGGGATCTGCCATCACCGTTAAGAATGCGGATAAGATAAATGCCATTATCCAGTGCTGGTACCCTGGTGCAATGGGTGGAAGAGCCATCGCAGAGACCGTTTTCGGCGACAGAAACTTTGAAGGAAAGCTTCCGGTTACTTTCTATGAGAGCGCGGAAGACCTTCCCGATTTTACCGATTATTCCATGAAGGGCAGAACATACAGATATATGACTAAGGATGCTCTTTATCCCTTCGGATACGGACTCTCATATACCACTTATGAGTACTCGAATGTAAAGACCGATAAGACCGTGCTCGGAGAAGAAGGGATCACCGTAAGTCTCGATGTGGAAAATACCGGTAAAGCAGACGGAAGGGAAACTGTTCAGGTATATGTTAAAATCTGCGATTTCGAGAACGCTCCCAACTATCAGCTGAAAGCATTCAAGAAGGTCGAACTTAAAGCGGGTGAGAAGAAGAGTGTATCGTTAAAACTTTCCAAGGATGCATTCGGGCTCTTCGATAAGGACGGAAAGTTCGTTATCTCAAAGGGTAAGGCTGTCGTATATGTAGGCGGCCAGCAGCCCGATTCAAGAAGTGAAAAGCTTCTCGGAAGAAAAGTCTCTGCCATAGAGATCGAACTTCCCTGAGTTTTCAATATGTTTATCACATACTAATCCTTAGAAAACAGGTTGTTCCGGAAAGGGACAGCCTGTTTTCAATTGAAATAAACATGTACAAATATTTTTGAAAATCCGTCTGAAAAATGGTAATATTTCATAAAGTGTGTGCGGAAATCTGAGAAAGTCGGAAAATGCCATGGATATTGATAAGATTAAAGTTAAATTACATGATCTTTTCTGTGAAGAAGCTGCGATAGTTCTGTACGAATCGGATAAGGACAACGCCGCGACCGCCGAACTTATAGGGATACTTAAGGTAGGCAGGATCGTTTTCTACGAATATCCCGATATGGGTGCGGAGCTTCGCGATGAACCGACAGTCATAAACACCAGGTATGAGGGACCGGATTACAATGACGATGATTATGTCATGAACCGCACGGTAGTTCCCAGCGGAAATGTTGTAAGGGTCTGCATCTTTCCCGTGGCGGGTTATTCATGGAACGATGAGGAGAGAAAACTTGTCGGTGAATTTCTTCTTGTAATATCCACGCTGAAGAGCCGTATCAGGATGAAGGAATTCATCGAGTATGCAACATTCCATGAGCGTGAGCTTGGCTTTTACAACGGCTTTTATCTCAGACGGACTCTGTCCATGGTTCAAAAGCTGGACAGACTGTCCGACTATTCGATCATATTCTTTAATCTTGTAAATATATCCGGTATCAATTCCATGATCGGCAGACAGGAAGCCGATGTAATGATCAAAAAGTTCGGTTCGATGCTGACGGATATACTGGAGTCACCCGAATGCTTGTGCAGAATGGGCGGAGATAATTTTGTCATTGTGACGAGGCACGAGAATACGGATCATCTTCTGAAGATTCTCAAAGGCACCGATATGACAGGCGATACATCTTTCTGGGAAACCATAAGGATGAGTGCATACTGCGGTGTATATCATTGCAACGGAAAAGAAAAGAATTTCTCGGAATGCATCGACTATGCTCAGGCTTCAATGCTGATCGCCAAGAATACAAATCATGCAAATGTTCAGTTCTATGACGAGTCGATGGTCAAACTCGTGAACAATACCAAGAAGATCGAATCCAGGTTCAAAGATGCGATCGTCAAAGGTGAATTTGTAGCATATTATCAACCCAAGGTTAATCTGGAGAATAATCTTCTTATCGGAGCAGAGGCTCTCTGCAGGTGGAACAGAGGAAAGAAGATACTTACACCGGGTTCGTTTATTGAGATTCTTGAGAAGAGTAACAGGATCTGTTCACTGGATTATTACATGCTCGAATCCGTATGCAAGGATATTGCAGGCTGGATGGATAAAGGGATCACACCTGTCAGGGTTTCGACCAATTTTTCCAGAAAGCATCTGGGAAATCCGAATTTCGTACATGAAGTTATCAATATTGTCGATGAATATAAGATCCCGCGCTCACTCATAGTCATTGAGCTTACCGAAACTACGACGGAAGCGGATCTCATACGACTGGCGGAGTGTGTGGCCGAATTCAGAAAATTGGGATTCGATGTATCCGTGGATGACTTCGGTGTGGGATATTCATCAATGAGCATGATCAAGGATATTCCTTTTTCCGAGATCAAGATTGATAAAAGCTTCATCAGCAGTGATTCCATAAGTGACCGGGATATGGTCATGATGAAGCATATAATATCAATGGCTGAAGACCTTGGTATGAGTACCATAGCGGAGGGCGTAGAAACCAAGGATCAGATAGAGATCCTGAAAAAGTACGGTTGCTTAAGGGCTCAGGGATATTATTTCGATAAGCCCCTTACGAAGGATGAGTTTGAAAACGTTCTCAATAATCCCGATTACAGTTCCAGAGGTTAGCTTATGAAAAAATCTAAGAAAAATCTTACATTTGCTTCATCTGTTCTGGCTGCCGGTGCGTTGATCGGACTTGCCGGATGTCCCAATCCTACTGTCAGTCTGTACGGAAATCCGGAAGATCCCCAGCCTTATGTATACGGTCCTCCCGTTATAAACGAGGAAGACTATGATGATCCGGGCGTTGAAGTATACGGTCCTCCCGAGGATTTTAACGTTGATGTTCCTTCGGAGCCTGTATACGGGCCACCTCCGGATGATATTACAGATCCCATTGTGACGGTTTACGGACCACCCGAGGATTTTACCTACGATGATTCCACCGGCCCCGACGACGATACTGATGACGCGGATGATACGGATGAAGCAAAGAATCCCGAAGACGATCTTGAAGAACCCATGGTCGTAGTTTACGGACCGCCCGAACCATAAAGGGGATATGTAATGAATCTTGAAGAATTCAAAGAATATTCTGCGGAAACTCCCGAAGTTATGGAGTACAAGAAGGTTATTCTTGATAAAAGGTCTGAGGTCAGGGAAAAGCTGTATGAAAAGCCTGATCTCAGGCATCTTTTTTTCGAACTTACACTTTCCTGCAATGAAAAATGTTTTCACTGCGGATCAAGATGTGAGCCCGGTATACCCACGGGGCTTTCTTTTGAGAAGATAAAGGAAGTCCTTGATGAAGTTGCGGAGAAGTTCGATAAGAAGCGCATCATGATATGTATTACCGGAGGAGAACCTATGCTCCGCCCGGATTTTTATGATATTGTTTCTTACATTCATGAAAAGGGCTTTGTCTGGGGGATGACCTCCAATGCCACCTTTATCACCAGGGAAGCCGCGCACCGTCTGAAAGAATGCGGTATGGCAACCATATCCGTAAGTATTGACGGCCTTGAGGAAACCCATGACAGACAAAGAGGACTTAAGGGCGGATATAAACTTGCCATGAGAGGTATCCAAAATCTCATTGATGAAAACTTCTTTCATGCGATCCAGATCACCACTGTAATAAATCATAAGAATATCACCGAGCTGGATGAACTGTTTAAAGTGGTGGACGGGATGGATGTGGATTCCTGGAGAGTAATAGGGATAGAGCCCATCGGACGTGCTCTGGAGTATCCGGATATGCTGCTTACTCCCGACGATCAGAGAAGGCTGTTTTCTTTTATCCTGGAGAAAAGAAGAGAGGGATTTCCTGTGGAATACGGCTGTTCCCACTTTCTCGGATTCGATCTTGAAGGCAATGTGAGGGATAAGATGTTTTTGTGCAATGCCGGTGTATTTACGGCCTCCATAAGGGCAAACGGCGACATCACTGCATGCCTGGATATTATGCCCAGGGATGAAGTTATTTACGGCAATGTGAACACGGATTCGTTCACGGATTCATGGAATAACAGATTCGGAATATTCAGAAAACACCTCTCGGAATTGAATAAAGACTGTAAAGAATGCGAATATGAGAAATGGTGTGCGGGCGGGGCACATCACAGCTGGGATTACGATGCCCATAAACCATTAATTTGCCTTAAAGATGTGCTTTTTTGAGAAGTTTTTTTAAGTTGTTTAAGTTACTCTGAAAATGTATAATTAATGCAGCGGGTCATATGGGGGGAGTTCTTTAGTTGCAGATTATAGACAGAGTAAATTATTTTGACATTTGTTCCATCTTCGTTTTACTTGCGGTTCTTGTATCGCTTCTTCTGCGTAAGATGTATCGCGGAGGTTTGAACAGAGCATTTATACAGCTTGCGATTCTTATGATCTTAAGCTGTATTTTTGATATTCTCAGAGCATTTCCATATAACGAGGATACGGCCATCGGTTCTTCGGTTGTGTTCAGGTTTGTTATGGGATACATTTTCTGTTTTCTCAGAGCACTGCAGATGCCGCTCCTCATCAGGCTTTACGGTATCATGAGCGGTACGTGGAGTCGTATCAAATCCGACTTCAGAGTAGGTTTCTTTTATTTCTTCCCTCTTTTGGGATATCTGATCTTAGTCTATTCCAACTTTTTCAATCAGAGAATCTTTAATTACATGCTCACACCCGAAGGTATTTCATACGTTCGCGGAGATCTTATGTCCGTTTATGATTACTTCGGTTTTTATTTTATGGTATTCAGCCTTATCCAGCTCTTTGTCATCAGGAAGAGACTGAGCGTGGAGAAGTTCCTTGCCATGCTTTTGGTATATCCGGTCAACGTGCTTGCCATCCTTATTCAGGATATGTATCCTCAGCTGATGACCGGAATGTTCGGTGCTTCACTTTCCGTTCTTATGCTGGCATTCTTTGTTTTCAGACCCGATGAGTCCATCGATCTTGAGACGGGACTTTCTTCATTCATTCCTTTTGAAAACGATATCGAAAATCTTATCTTAAGCGGCAGAAGAGCGATAGTCATTTTCTGCAAGATCTCCAATGACTCTGAGATAAGAAATCTCACCGATATCAGAGTTTACAGAAAGATCTTAAGATCCATAGGTGATATTCTGATAAAAGAAAGATACAGAGGCATTCTTTCCTCATCGGATTTTTATTACTTAAGAGGCGGTCTGTATGCAAATATCATACAGGGAAGATTTGACCGCGCTCTTATCAGAAAGCAGATAGATAAGCTTGTGGACAGATATTCGGAAGGATATTCGGGAGCGGGTTATGATGTTCAGCTGGATATGTGTATCTGCTCCGTTCTTATACCGGATGATATTTCCGAAAAAGAAGAACTGATGAAATTCTCCGAGCGTATCCAGAATCTTATCGAGCCCTGGAAGCCTGTTCAGTATTCGGAGATTTCTTTTGACAGGGAATTCGTGATCCTCAATTCCATAGATTCCATCATAGAGGATGCCATCAGACATAACAGATTTGAGATGTATTATCAGCCCATTTATTCGCTTAAGGATAAGACATATAAATGTGCCGAAGCTCTGATCAGACTAAACTCGGAAGAATTCGGATCCATTTCCCCTTCCGTATTCATACCAGCTGCGGAGAAGACCGGAAGAATCGTACATATCGGTGATTTTGTCATAAAGGATGTATGCAGGTTCTTATCACAGCATTCACCCAAAGAACTCGGTGTCGATTACATTGAGGTCAATCTGTCCATCATTCAGTGCATGCAGGCGGATATGGCCGTCAAGATCAAGAAGTACATGGCCGAATATAACATCGATCCTAAATGGATCAATTTTGAGATAACGGAAACCGCCGCAGACGGAGCATATGAGAGGGTTCTTGAGACCATGAATGCGATATCCGCCGAGGGCGTAAGATTTTCACTTGATGATTACGGCTCGGGATATTCCAATCTTCACAGAGTCATGTCATTCCCTTACAAGGTCATAAAGATCGACAAATCCCTCACGGATGAGGCTGCGGATCCCGAAAAGAGACGCATCCTAGAAGAAGCCATCAAACTTATCAAAAGTATGGGTGCACGAATCGTCGTTGAGGGTGTAGAATCAAAGGAGATATCCGACTGGTTTGAGGCACAGGGCTGTGATTTTATCCAGGGATTCTATTATGCGAAACCTATGACCGAACAAGAGTACCTTGATTTTATGAAGGTTGAATGACATTGAACATTGTCACCTGCATTTATCTGATCGCTTTAGTATTTGCAGTGCTGAACATTGTACTGCTGATCGAATCAGGCATCAGACCCGACATCTACACAGTTCTTCTGATGAGTGCCGTCGTAGTTGCTAACGGAGGCTACTTGACTGTTGCTGTTTCGAAGACTGTGGACGCGGCTGTCATAGGTAATTCTTTGATCTATTTGGGCGGATGTTATCTGCCCTTTTTTGTATTCAGTATCGGTGCAAACCTCACCGGGATCAATGTTCCCCACAGAGTTAATATCTTTCTTGTCAGTGTTTCCACCTTCGTAATAGGCTGTACTTTTACCGTCGGAAGGTCTGCACTTTATTACAGAAGCGTAGCAATAGAAGATGCGGGCGGCTTTACCGTAATGGTCAAAGAATACGGCCCTCTGCATTATTCTTACTATGCGATGCTTGTGATGTACCTCATCGCGGTTGCTCATATAACAGGCTTTGCCATTAAAAGAAGAAACATCGTATCCTACAAGACCACGATCCTTTATTCCGTCTTCCTGTTTACCAATGTCCTGATCTATTTTATCGACAGAACCCTGAACATACATTTTGAATGGAATGCCATAGCATATCTTATTACCGAGCTGACCATACTTGTGATCTATAAGAGAGTCAGTATGTATGACATGTCGTATAACATCATGAGTGCGTGGGAGAAAAGGGAAGAGTACGCTTATATAGTATTTGATAAAAACAAAAACTACCTTGGTTCCAATGCACTTGCACGTCAGTATTTTGAAAACCTGAATTATCAGCAGATAGACAGAAAACTTTCCGGCAATCTGCCCGAGATAACCGATCTTCTTAAAAGGTTCGACAGGATGAACGCGGGAAATGAGGACGATACAAAGGCTTCCTACAAAGAGACGCTTAAGCTGTCGGGAAGAGTGTTAAAGAGTGAAGTAAAATTCCTCAGCAGAAAAAGAGCGCTGGATTTTCTCGGAAATACCGTATACGGATATCTGATCGAGTTCAATGATGTAACCAAAGACAGCGAATATATTGCATCGATCGAGGAAAAAAATGAAAAGCTCGCTGCCGCGGAAAAAAGAGCGCTGGAAGCATCAAATGCCAAGAGTGATTTCCTGTCCGCAATGTCCCATGAGATCAGAACTCCCATAAATACAATTCTGGGAATGAATGAGATGATCTCCAGGGAAGCCAAAGATCTGGTCGTACTCGGCTATTCAAGAGATGTAGAAAAAGCGGGACATCTTCTTCTTAACCTGATCAATGATGTTCTTGATTTCTCTAAGATAGAAGCGGGAAATTTTGAATTTGACGAAAAAGAATACTCCATTCAGGAACTTGCGGACACTGCGGGTATTATGCTTGAAAAGAGAGCATTCGATAAAAATCTCAGGATTGCTCTTGATGTTGATCCCGGTATGCCTTCGGGGCTTATCGGTGATGCCGGAAAGATAGAGCAGATACTTTTAAACCTCGTCACGAATGCCGTAAAATATACAAATGAAGGCTATATCAGGATTTCGGTAAGCGGAGATTATACGGATGAGGGCTTTGATCTTGAAGTCTCCGTAAGCGATACGGGTATGGGAATACGTCCGGAAAACCTGGATCATATTTTTGACAGCTTTACCAGAGTGGATCTGAAAAAGAATCGTAACATAGAAGGAACCGGCCTTGGACTTGCCATTACCAAAAAGCTCTGTGAGGGAATGGGAGGTACCATCAAGGTATCCAGCAGATACGGTGAGGGTTCTGTTTTCACCGTAAAGATCCCTCAGAAGATCGGTGATTCAACACTTATCGGTTCCGTAAAGTTCAATAAGACCACGCAGAAGGTGAAAAGAAAACGATACGAGGCTTCTTTTACCGCTCCTTCCGCACGTGTCCTGATAGTCGATGACAATGAGATGAATGTTGCGGTGTTTGTATCTTTGCTTAAGGATACGAAGGTCAGGATAGACAGTGCATACGGCGGAGATCAGGCATTGGAGCTGTCACTTAAGAACAAATATGATGTTATATTCATGGATCACATGATGCCTTCTCCGGATGGCATAGAGACCCTTCATAAGATCAGGGAGAATGAGAATAATCCGAACAGGGACACGCCCGAGATCGCTCTTACGGCCAATGCCGTGTCGGGCAGCATGGAAATGTATCTGAAAGCAGGTTTTAACGGATATTTATCCAAGCCGGTGGATCCGCTGGAACTTGAGGAGGCAGTTATGAAGAATATATCTCCCGAACTTGTGCTTCCAAATATCACTTGACCTTGGGAGAACATGGTCATATTGTAAAAGTGCCGGTTCCGGGAGGAAGTAATCGGAGGTGTCCAGTTGCGAATACTAAAGATTAACCCTGAGAACACGCTCCGGCCGGCATTTATAGGTGAAACAGGGGGACGGTTCTGTCGTTCCACAAGATTTATGTGGAACGACAGAACCGTCCCCCTGTTTCACAAAAATCGCTAAAAATAAGTCATGTAAGCCCTTTCATAATTTAAAACCTTGTGCTATTATGATGTTGTGTTTTGGGTAAGGAGGAGAAAATGCCTTCAATTCTAGACAGATTTAAACTGGACGGAAAGGTTGCCTGGATCACCGGAGCCTCTTCGGGACTCGGACTTTCAATCGCCCAAGCTTATCACGAAGCGGGAGCGAGGATTGTTTTTAACGATATAAATAAGGATCTGGTCAAAAAAGGACTTGAGGAGTACAAAAAGCTCGGCATTGAGGTATACGGTGCAGCCTGTGATGTGACTAATGAAAAGCAGGTTGCAGCATTTGTTAAGGGTGTTGAGGAAAAGGTCGGTCCCATAGATATCCTTGTAAACAATGCTTCCATCATCAGGAGAGCACCTCTTGCTGAGATGAGTGTTGAGCAATGGAACTCGGTAGTATCTGCCGATCTTACCGGACCTTTTATATGTTCCAAAGCCGTTATCCCTTCAATGATCAAAAGAGGCGGCGGAAAGATCATAAACATGCTTTCCGTTATGAGCGAGCTCGGCAGGGAAACGGTTGCCGCATATGCTACGGCAAAGGGCGGACTTAAAATGCTGACCAGAAGCATATGTTCCGAATACGGAATGTCGGGAATTCAATGTAATGCCATCGGTCCCGGATATCTGGAAAGCGATGCAACCGAGCCTTTAAAAAGAAAAGGCAAAGACGGATCCCGCCATCCTTACGATAACTTCATAGTATCCAGAACCCCAGCGAGACGCTGGGGAAAGGCTGATGATATCACCGGACTTGCGATTTTTCTCGCTTCGCCTTCTTCCGATTTTATAAACGGACAGGTTATATATGCGGACGGAGGTCTTATCGCATACATGGGTAAGGATCCGGTGGAGAACGACTAAGTTTAATACCGCAATAAGCGGCAAATATATAGGAGATAAAGAAGATGTTACCGATACTTGAAACAATCAGCAAAATTGGAATCGTACCTGTTGTAAAGCTTGATGATGCCAAGGATGCAGCCCCTCTTGCAGATGCTCTTTGCAAAGGCGGAATTCCCTGTGCCGAGGTCACTTTCAGAACAGGTGCCGCAGCAGAGGCAATCAAGATCATGACCGAGACTCATCCCGACATGGTCGTAGGTGCCGGAACCGTTCTTACTACAGAGCAGGTTGATAAGGCAGTAGAAGCAGGTGCTAAGTTTATCGTAAGCCCCGGACTCAATCCCAAGATCGTAAAATACTGTGTTGATAAGAACATTCCCATTACTCCCGGAGTTAATTCTCCTTCGGAGATTGAGACAGCCATCGAGTTCGGACTTGAAGTTGTTAAGTTCTTCCCTGCTGAGCAGAGCGGTGGTATTGCCAAGATCAAGGCAATGGCTGCTCCTTACGTTAACATGAAGTTCATGCCTACCGGAGGTATCAATGCCGGAAATATCAACTCATATCTTGATTTCCCCAAGGTGATCGCATGCGGCGGATCATGGATGGTTCCCGGAGATCTTATTGCAAACGGAGAGTTTGATAAGATCGAAGCGCTCACAAGAGAAGCTGTAAAGACCATGCTCGGATTCGAACTTGCACATGTCGGTGTTAACATGGGAAGCGAAGACGAAGCATTGAATGCTGCTCAGAGATTTGCATTTATATTCGGAATGCCCGTTAAGAACGGTAACTCTTCCGTATTTGCAGGCGGAGCTGTCGAATATATGAAAGAGCCCTATCTCGGAAAGAACGGTCATATTGCCATCAGAACCAATTACATCGAAAGAGCCGTTAATTATCTCAGCTCTGTTCTCGGTGTTGAGTTCGATGAGTCCAGTGCCAAGAAAGATGCCAAGGGAAATCTTAAGGCTATCTACATGAAAGAAGAGATCGGCGGATTTGCCGTACATCTTGTAAATAAGTGATTAAAAGAGGTATAGAAAAATGGCTAAAGTAATTACTATGGGCGAGATCATGCTCCGCCTCTCAACTCCCAATTTCGAAAAGTTCATTCAGGCTGATGAGTTCGACATCAATTATGGCGGCGGTGAGGCTAATGTAGCTGTATCACTTGCCAACTACGGACATGACGCAGAGTATGTAACCGCACTTCCCGAAAATGAGATCGGTGACTGTGCGATAGCTGCACTCAGAAAATACGGTGTTAAGACCGATAATATCGCAAGATGCGGAGAGAGAGTAGGTATCTATTATCTTGAGAGCGGAAGCGCAATGAGACCTTCCAAGGTTGTTTATGACAGAGCTCATTCATCCATCTCCACCGCAACAGCAGCTGATTTTGATTTTGATAAGATCTTTGAAGGAGCAGACTGGTTCCACTTCACCGGAATCACTCCCGCTATCTCCGACAGTGCTGCGGTTCTTACCGAAGAAGCTCTTAAGGCAGCCAAGAAGCACGGCGTAAAGGTATCTTGTGACCTTAACTTCCGTAAGAAGCTTTGGTCTTCCGAGAAGGCTCAGAAGGTTATGAAGAACCTTATGCAGTATGTTGATGTATGCATCGGAAACGAAGAGGATGCAAATCTGGTTCTCGGATACAAGCCCGGAAATACCGATGTAACCAGCGGTGAGCTTGAGCTTGCAGGATACAAGAGTATCTTTGAGCAGATGGTGGCGGATTACAATTTTGAGTACTGTGTATCATCTCTCAGAGTCAGCCGTTCCGCATCCGATAACGGCTGGTCTGCATGCATTTATTCCCGTGATACCAAGGAGTTCTACCACTCCAAGGAGTACACCATCCGTCCCATCGTAGACCGTGTAGGCGGCGGTGACTCATTTGCCGGCGGTGTTATCTGCGGACTTCTTGACGGTAAGGATTTCAAGGCTGCACTTGAGTATGGTGTAGCTGCATCAGCTCTTAAGCACACCATTCCCGGTGACTTCAACCTTGTAACCCGCAAAGAGGTAGAGACTCTTGCAGGCGGAGATGCATCCGGAAGAGTACAGAGATAATATCTCAAACGCCCGAAAATCGGCGGGATATTTGACATATTTTCATAATGGAAATATAATTTTTACAGGCTTGTTCGATTGATCGGGCAAGCCTGTTTTATGGATTTTGTATTATGAAAGAAGAAACTAAAACACCGAATATAATAAAGATCCTTATCCTGGCAGCTTTTGTCACTATGGTTCTTATAATATTTCTCCAGCAGCTCAAGGTTCCTTTTATGCTTGAGGATCTGGAGTATGCCAAAAATCTTGTGACCGGCGAGCCTTTGCAGAGCTTTGATGATATATCCCGAAGTCTCGGATGTATCTTTTTCTGGAAGGGCGGAAGTCTTGTTGCGGGATTTTTTCTTCAGGTGATCCTGTTATGCGGCGGGTATGTTGCGGACATTATCAACATACTTGTTATGCTTCTTTGTTCTTTCCTTATTTTTGCACCCGTTAAAAGATCTCATCAGAGGATGTTCTTCTGTGTATTTGCATTCCTTCTTCTGATCGCTCTTAATGTGGACTGGAATAATTCTTATTTCAGACAGTTCGGTGCGGTGAATTTCTTTTATCCGTCGCTTATAATGCTCTCGCTTTTGAATATATGTTCAAAGGTTGTAGACAATAATGATGACTACAAATCTCTCGGCGCCGTGCGTACATTTGTTTTGTGTGCGGCGGGATTTATTGCCGGTGTATGGTCACCTTCTTACGGAATAATGTGTTCGCTTATCCTGGGAAGCGTTATCTTCTACAGGAGCAAAGTAAGTAAGGAACTTGAGAACACCGGATTTGTCACTGCTTTGTTTTTCTCCATTATCGGAGTTATTCTCTATCTTGTATGTCCCGGTAATTATACGGAAGACTCCGTATTTGTTACCGATTACATAAATGCGGATGTTTATCCTTCCGTTGTGCTGGCACTTCTTGTTCTTGCGATATTCCTGAGAATGGGAGGAGAACTTAAGCCCTCACAGTACCTGAAGTGTTACGCAATGCTTAGCAGTGTTATGCTTTGCATCATATGCGTATTTATCTTGCCGGTAGCTCCCAACGGAACTCTTCTGTGCACGGTGATACTTGGAATAACCGCATTTTGTTCTCTTTTTTATTCGCTTAATAAGATCGTGGGAAGATATCGTATCTACGGATATATTCTTTGTTCGATCGCACTTTTATATGATGTGTTTGTAATACTTGAATCACAGCTTGGAGTCGAGTGATGAACGTTTTTTCATTTGACAAAACAATACCCAAGGATATATTCGCCAAGTTCTGGACGCCCGTTATAAATTCGGTTCTGGTGCTTAATTTCATTTTGAAATTTTATCAGTTCGGAAACGATGTATATTCTTTTGATCTTGCAAACGGACTTGTCGGTGTGGCGCTTTTTGCGATAGTTACATTCAGTGTATCCTACATGGCCGGATCGAGAAGTCTTGGATCCTATGTAAGATTCATGATCCTTTATATTGCGTTTGTACCTCACCTTAAGCTTACATATCTTACGAGGCTTTCCGACTTCTCATATACATTCGGTTTAAGGGATCACAGCTTCAGCGGAAAGTGGAAGGGCGCAATAGCACTTTGGACTTCGGATGTGTCGGAGTATCTTAGGATACTCGTCCCTATTATGATCCTTATGATGGGAGCTACTATCCATGACAAGCTTCCCAAGTGGTATAAGATACTTCTTATCAGTGCCGTTGTACTTGCCGTATTGCTCTATGTCTTTGAGGGAACCGTTAATCTGTTTAAATACGGCATTTCTCTTATAATGGTTGTCATTATCGCTGATTGCTGGAATAAACTCAGGGTCGCCGACGAGAGGGCTCCGCAGGCCATGATACTGTGGGCAGAGTTGCTTCTGTTTGCGGCTATGTGGGCTAAGGGAATGACATTTATTGCAGGATAACAATATGATAATAAAAAAGGTCACTTCGATGATGAAGTGACCTTTTATTATGCCGGAAAAACTTATGCATCACCTTCCGCAATCGCAAGGATTATTATTCCGAGTATTACCAGGAAGATAAAGAAGTACTGTTTCCGTGTAAGCTTTTCTTTCAGGAAGATCCTGGACAGGACGAGCGATACAACACATACAGATGAAATGATTGGAGCTGCTATTGCACCGTTTCCGCTCATTGCATATACATAGGTGAACTGACCTGCTGTTTCAAAAACGGCTGCAAGGATCTTATCGCGCTGGGTGGGAAGTTCGAACTTTACTTTCTTTATTTTCATAAAGATGAAAAGAACGATGGCAACGATGAGGAATGTAAACTCATAAGAAGTATTGGCGATAAGCTCTATATTTTCCTCCGTAACACCCGTAAGATATGTTGTTTCCATATCGAGCCAATAGATATCAAGGAAGGAACCTACGGCGTCGATTACGGCGTAGCAGAAGGGCATGGCGAAAGCGATAAATGCCATTTTCTTACCGAGTTTTTTGCTGCGGTCCGTATCTCCGTGTGTATCCAAGAAACCTACGCCCAGTATACCGACCAGTATTATCAGTATTGCAATAATGGAAGGAAGTCCGATGGATTCGTGTAATATCACGGCACACATAAGAGCGCAGAGGGCACCTGATGTGTTCTCTATGGGGTCTGAGATTGATTCCTCGACAAATCGCATACCGAAGTAAGAAAGAGCCATAGAGAGGATATAACAGAGGGATACGGGAAGGTAATACAATAGATTTATGGGATCGTATGCAAGTCCTTCCGTCAGCAGAACGAAGACTGCATGTATGCCCATGACGACACCGACGCAAACGGTGATCTTAAGGTGAGAATATTTCTCATCGGGACGAGCTCCCTTTTTGTAAAAGAGTTCTGCAAGACCCCATATCAGAGTCGTAGCGAGAGTAAAAAATAACCACATATAAGTTCTCCTTAACTAACCAATAAACGATATATAATTTATCAGTTGAAAAGATGATTTGCAAATAAATAGAATCAATAAATAAATTTTTGCAAAACAAACGAAAAAAATAAAATATATGTGTGCCTGAAAAGCCAGTATTCATGCGCGTTTGAAAGGGTCAAAAAATATTTCAAAAAAAGTTGAAAAATATGATTGACAATAAGTTTTATCTTTGGTATATTACCATTTGTTCGCGGAAGTGTTGGAATTGGTAGACAAGCAAGATTAAGGTTCTTGTGGCTTCACGGTCGTGCGGGTTCAAGTCCCGCCTTCCGCATCCAAAATAAAGACCCTCAGGCAAAAGCCTGAGGGTTTTTATTTTGTGTGCGGAAGGCGACCCAAAAGAACCCCGCCTTCCGCACAGAATGACATTTTCTATAATTGATTATCATAATGATTTCTTTTGATCTTTAGTTTTTGTATTAATGCTACTCCTTATAAGATATAATTTTATCCGGATTGAGTTTATTGGAGATTATCCGGAATGAGATTAAATGATTTTAGAATAAAAGCGTTTTTGATATTAGTATATGCGGTATGTTTGTGTGTGACCGGATGCGGTAATGCTGCAGCTGATTATGAAGGTGCTGCAACCGAAGAAGCAGAAGTAATATCCGAGGTTGAATCGGATGATGTTTCAGAAGATGATTCCGAATATGGCTTGGAAGATATTCATGCGTCGGCGAAGAATAATGAGGATATTGGGTCGCAATTGCATCTTATCGCAGATAATTATGACCTTTTATACGAGACTGCTTTTTCCGATGATTTTGCTCCCCCGGCATCTATCGCAATCACTGATCTGAATCATAACGGAAGGCTGGAAGTTATTATCTCTTCCTGTGAGGGAAGCGGTGCATTTTCCAGCACATGTTTTTATGAAATATCCGAGGATTTTTCATCGCTGGACAGTTTGATATACAATGATGAACCTACCCCCGGCCAGGCCGGAGATTTTCTTTTAAGTGATCTTTATGTGGATAATCAATATGATTACACAGTCTATGATTGTTATAAGAAGAATGACGAATATTACTATTTGATCAAGGATTATATGAGCCAGGGGTGGTCTGAAAAGTATCTTGCCTATTATTCGTATTCGATAGGTGAAGGTGTTACTGAAGATCTGATTGGCGTTTGTATGGTATATCCGGATTCGGATTATGATACGTTGACTGTACATACTCGTTTATATAAACCGAATTTCGGTTTCAACGATAAAGAATCTTATCTGACCTATATGGGGTTATATTGGTGGGGGTATGAGAAACAAAGTTCATGTGCTGTTAAATGGAAGAATTTTACCGAGGATGATAATTTCTTTGAAACCATAAAAGAGTCCTTTGAGGCTTTTGATCCGGATTATGGATATGTTGATGTAATTGATTATGATTATGAAAAATATTTCGGAAGCTTTTACAGTGATTATGAGTTTGTGGTTGAGGAAAAACTCGATATAGATCATTCAATCAATGATGAAGTTGATGTAGAAGTCTCAATGAAGGATTATGAGGGTGAAATACCTTTTGATGTAATCTATGCCGATTTTGATCTTAAATCATATACCGGATGGGATTCTATCTTCCGTTATGAGAGATATCGTTACAGCGGAAAAGTATATGAATTTATTCTGTCACATAAATTGTTGGAAAATCATGATTACACAGTTGAAGGGTTATTGGTAATAACGGAAGAGGATGATAAAGGCAACTATCAGATTATTGAACACGATACTCCGACAACCAATCCGATTCCTGCAAGAACTCTTTATTTTATTGATGTAACATATGATGGCACTCCGGAAGTTCTGATTGATTACGGAGGGTTTGGCGCTCAGAATTGCACCTATATGGGCTGCTACAGATATGAT
>JAEEGI010002087.1_pt1 | contig 49462 bp, 36 predicted proteins | sample 8958751 | NCBI WGS metagenome assembly JAEEGI01 (sample SAMN16246545, study PRJNA631951) | gut metagenome | biome: gut microbiome; feature: rumen; material: KS-attached | host: Bos | place: Iran: Karaj | collected 2018-10
GAAGCCAATGTAAAGAGTGGAGTCTTCCGTCCTGCAACGGGTTATGACAAGGTTTTTGGCGATAAGTATTCAACCGATGGAATGATCTGTATCTTCCGCGAGAGCCTCGCGTCGATCTCTATCTACTATTACGAGGACTACACGATCGTTCAGTTCATGGATGAAGAACTCGCGCCATACTATGCAGGCGACCGTTCACTCGACGATGCGATTAATTACATCAATGACCGCGTAACCAAATATGTAAGAGAGATGTAAGGGATAGATAAGAAGGGAAAAGAGGCCGGAGTTTTTCTCCGGCCTTTTTGCATTTAATTAACTGTTTTATTGGACAACACCCAACACCCTCAGCAGCGTTGCGGCAAATACGTAGAGGAAGTCGATCATGCCTGCTGCGATGACGAGGACGAACCAGACGCGCTTGACGCTGAACTTTCTGTTCTTTCGAAGTTCGTCGTGAAGAGGTGTTGTGATGTTCTTGAAGAGAATGATCTTCTTCTTGGTTATTCTTCCGACTGTGATCTTAACGATGGAGATGCCGCCGTCACAAAGGAAGGGAAGTCCTACGATGAAGTAGAGGAGAGGCACTCTGCAGTAGATCAGGAAGAATGCGATGAAAAAGCCGAGGCCGCGGGAGCCGGCGTCGCCCATGAGCATTTTCGAGGGGTGGAAGTTATAAAGAAGATATGCCATGACCGAAGGAATAAAGACGATAAGGAGAATTATCGAATTCCTGTCGGGCAGGGAAAGCGCCATGAATCCCATGAGGAATGTAGTGAATACCGCAAGGATCGAGAGTGTTCCGGACAGGCCGTCGATGCCGTCAGTGGCATTTGTTGAGTTGATCGATACTACGAAGAGGATTACCGCGAGGATATAGAAAACGATAGGATTCAAGTCGAAATATGTGCCTGTGATAGCGATATAGACTCTTGTGCCGAAGAAATGGACACAGATAAATGCGCCTATTAGAGAAACGATGAAGTCAAGTGCGCCTTTGAGATATTCATTCCAGGCATCGGCTGATCTGTCGTCGAGCCAGCCCGTGATCATGGCAGCAAGGGTACCGATGAGACCCATAGCAAGGCCTGTTACTTCATTGCCGCTCTCGAAAAGGCCCTTATCGGATGTTACCGGGTTATAGAAGAAGCAGAGTATGGCAGAGATCACCAGGAACACCAGCATAAAGTAAAAACCGACACCGGTAGGCTTACCGATGTTAGCTGCTGCGCCCTGGGCGAACTTACGTCCGCGGTCATGTCCCAATAAGACCTTCTCACCGGGAAGGAGTCTCAAAAGGATCATTGTAATGGCAAATGCAGCCGCAAGGCCTATTGCCATCTTGTATATAAAGTACATTAAGAATGCCTCTCGCTCGTTAAGGTTTCTATAACAAAAGCATTATATCCTAACAAATCGCATAAAAAAATCATCAAATAGTGCAATAAATCGACCTGATTGCCTCGTCAGTCTTGGCCAAAATATGTTAATATAACAACTTGTAATTAAGGAGTAACAGATATGGATTACAAAGATTTGATAGCTACAAATTTGGCAGCATGCACAGGCCTGGATAAGGCCCAGGTTGAAGGACTCATCGAGATTCCGCCCAAGCTCGAGCTCGGTGATTTTGCTTTCCCGTGCTTCGTTCTGGCAAAGACTCTTCACAAGGCTCCGCCCATGATCGCTAATGAACTCAAGGACTCTCCTGAGCTCGTAAAAGGCTTTGACGGCGCTGTCACAGTTGATACTGCCGGCCCTTACATCAATTTCAGGATCGACAGAGGCATTCTTGCCAAGAGTGTAATCTCTGAGATCACTGAAGCGGGCGACCAGTACGGCAATAAGAACATCGGCGAGGGCAAAAATGTCATCATTGAGTTCTCATCCCCAAATATCGCCAAGCCTTTCCATGTAGGCCACGCTTTCACGACGATCTTAGGTAATTCACTTGCTAATATCTATTCCAGACTCGGCTATAACGTAATCAGATTTAACCATTTGGGCGATTACGGCACCCAGTTCGGCAAGCTCATCACGGCTTACAGACTCTGGGGCGATGAGAAAGCCATGCAGGAAAATCCTATTGACGAGCTTACAAGGATCTATGTTAAGTTCCACGACGAGTGCAAGGTATCTCCCGAGCGCGAAAAGGAACTCGAAGACACTGCAAGAGATAATTTCAGGAAGCTCGAAGAGGGCGAAGCTGAGGAAGTAGCTCTCTGGCAGCGCTTCAGAGACCTGTCACTCCAGGTTTTCGAGAAGACATATGAGAGAATGGGCATCAAGTTCGATAATTACAACGGCGAATCCTTCTATTCATCAAGGATCCCCGGCGTCGTTAAGATGCTTGAAGATAAGGGCCTTTTGGAAGAGAGCGAAGGTGCAAAGGTCGTAAAGCTCGAGGAAGAGGGACTTCCTCCGTGCCTCGTTGTAAAGAGCGACGGTACCACGATCTATGCTTCAAGAGACCTTGCAGCAGTTCTCTACAGACATGAGGAGTTCAATTTCTACAAGAATATCTATGTTGTAGGACTTCCGCAGCAGCTCCACTTCAAGCAGGTTTTCGCTGTGCTCAAGAAGGCTGGCTACGACTTTGCTGACGACTGCGTACACGTAGGCTTTGGCCTTTTGAAGTTCAAGCCCAAGAAGGATGAGAACGGCAATGAGGTCGTTGAGGCATTCTCAACACGTGCCGGCAACATCATCAAACTCGACGATTTCCTTGATAAGACAACAGAGAAGACAGCTGAGATCATCAGAAAGAACAGCGAGCTTCGTGGCGGCGACATGACTGACGAGCAGATCGCAAAGGTTTCTGAGGTTGTAGGTCTCGGTGCAGTTTCTTATACATATCTCAGGGCAGGAAGAGAGAAGGATATCCTCTTTGACTGGGATGACATGCTCGATTTTGAGGGCGATACAGCACCTTACCTCATCTACACATATGCGAGGATCAAGTCGATCCTGAGGAAGGCTGAAGATCAGGGCTTTAAGGGCTCTGTTGATGCCGCAGCTGGGCTTACGGCTGAAGATGAGTATGCGGTTATCAGAAGCCTTGCTGACTTCAAAGATGCGGTCGTTAAGGCTGCTGAGAGCTATGAGCCTTTCATGATCTCACGCCAGATCTCGCTTATCGCAAGGAACTTCAACCGCTTCTACAACAATTCCAGGATCTTAAACTGCGATTCAGACGAATTAAGAGATGCACGACTCAAGCTCTGCGAGGCAGTTGCAGACACAATCAAGTCCGGACTTGATATGCTCGGAATCGGCGTTGTCGAGAAGATGTAATTAGAAAGGCAGATCGATGGAGAACACAACTAACAGCTCGGTACCTGATTTTAAGGAACTGAAATACACAAGACCTGATCTTGATAAGTTCACGGAGACAGTAAAAGCCGTTAGATTAAGGCTCATGACCGCCAAGACCATCGAGGCGGCAGATGAGGCGATAGGTGAGTATGAGATAGCGATAAGCTCTTTCGACACACAGTATGCGCTCTGCCAGATCCTCCACGATCTCGATACTTCAAACGAATTCTACAATAACGAGATGGCGTTCTTCGACGAGGCAACAGCCAGAGTCCAGGAGCTCTCATCCGCCGTTTTATCAGGCCTTCTTACGGCGCCCTGTGCTGATTCACTGAAGGTCAAGTACGGCCCCATGATCTTCCGCAAGGCCAAGAACCAGAGGGAGATCATCTCAAGCGAGGTAATAGATGACCTCACAGAGGAATCCAAGCTCGAGAACGAGTACTCCCAGAAGCAGTCCGAAGCTGAGATCCCGTTCGGCAAGAAAACGCTTAATTTAAGCCTTATCCAGCCTTATCTCCAGTCAACGGACAGGAAGGTCAGAAGAGAGGCTCATATCGCGCTCGATAAGTACTACATGTCCCGTAAAGATACTTACGATGTTATCTACGATGACCTCGTAAAGGTAAGGACACAGGCTGCCAGAAAGCTCGGATATGAGAGCTTTACAGAGCTCGGCTATAAGCGCATGGAGCGCTACGATTACACCAGGGAAGAGGTTGCTTCTTTCAGGGAGAACATCAAGAAATATATTGTTCCGCTTACGGTGCAGATAAGAAAGCTCCAGAAGGACAGGCTCGGTGTTGATGAGCTTATGTTCCACGATCTGCCTTGCCTTTTCAAGGACGGCAACCCTGCACCGGTTATCAGCAAGGATACTTATGAGGAAGCTGCAGGCAAGTTCTTCCGCAAGATGTTCGGTGCTAATCCGAGTTTCTTCGATATCCTCTCGGGCCACGGCTATACGGATCTTCTGTCCCGTCCCGTTAAGTCCACGGGCGGCTACTGCATGTATCTTGAGGATTACTGCATTCCGTTTATCTTCATGAACGGCAACGGCACTTTCGATGACGTTGCGACTGTTATCCACGAGGGTGGACATGCCTATGCAGCACTTGCAGGCGCTGAATCTTCGCCGTTTGTGGAGTGCCTTTCTCCCACGCTTGAGACATGTGAGATCCACTCGACATCGATGGAATACATGTCTTATCCTTTCATGAACATCTTCTACGGCAATCAGGCTGAACAGTACTGTGAGCTCCACATGACGGACGGTCTTTTGTTCCTGCCTTACGGCTGTATGGTCGATGAGTTCCAGCACATTATTTACGACAATCCGAACATGACACCCAACGAGCGCCATGAGATCTGGAGAATGTTGGAGCAGTCCTACCAGCCGTTTACCGAATACGATGCAAATGACACGCCTTTCCATGCACTGGGCGGCGCCTGGATGAAGAAAGACCATATCTTCACAACGCCTTTCTACTATATCGATTACTGCCTCTCGCAGATCTGCGCTCTTGAGCTCTGGGATGAGTCCAGAACAGATCTGAAGGTCGCATTGGAGAAGTACAATACGCTCTGCCAGTTGGGCGGCAGCGATACATTCTTAAATCTCATAAAGAAGTCCGGCATCGAGTCGCCTTTTGACGTCGATGTCATCAAGCGCCTTGCCTTCAAGTGTGCGGATTTCCTTAATCTGTGAGGCATAGATGAAGTTTCCCGAAGAGTTCTTAAATGAGATGAATGATTTCTTCTCGCGTTATACGTATGTACCGCAGGAAGGATTCTATGAGAGCTTCGAAAAAGAGCCTTTGAAGGGAATAAGATTCTCGAGAAGCAAAATAAATACCGCTGATGAAGAGCACGCGCTCCTTAATGAGCTTGGAGAGGGCGAGAATCCTGTCCCGTGGTGCTCCGGCGGATATTACATCAATAATGAGACCGGCGGCAAAGAAGCTCTTTACCATGCCGGCGTTTACTATCCCCAGGAGCCTTCAGCAATGCTTCCTGCACAGGTTATGGCTGCAAAGCCAGGCGAGATAGTATTAGACCTTTGTGCCGCTCCGGGTGGCAAGGCCTGCAGGCTCGGCGAAGACATGAAGGGCGAAGGTATCCTTGTTGCTAATGAGATCAGTTTCGACCGCTCCAAAGCGCTTCTCCGCAACATAGAGCGTTCAGGCATCAAGGGCGCCGTTATCCTCAATGAGACGCCCGAGAATATTGCGTCCAGGCTTCCTCTGTTCTTCGACAAGATCCTTATCGATGCTCCATGCTCAGGAGAGGGTATGTTCAGAAGAGATCCTGGCGCCGTTAAGAGCTACATGAACTACGGCCCGAAGGTCTGTGTTCCTTTGCAGGAATCTATCCTCGAAGCGGCCCACAAATGCCTTAAAGAAGGCGGCTCCATCGTTTACTCCACATGCACTTTCTGCGTTGACGAAGACGAGAACCAGATTAAGCGCTTCATTGAGCGCCATCCCGAATATCACGTTAAAGCTCATCCTGAGATCACCGGCATCACTCACGGCGGCGAAGATTCTATCCTTCCCGGTTCCATGAGGATCTGGCCGCATTTATCCGAAGGCGACGGTCATTTCTGCGTCCATATCGTTAAGGGTGAGGAGAAAGACCTTAAATCCGCAGGTGAATATCTTATCAACCGCGAGGTCAAATCCAGGGACAAGAACGTCGAAGCTGCAATGGGCATGCTCGATGAAGTCTTATCGGATAAGGGCAGGGAAGACATCCTCAAAGGCGAATTCATCTGCCACGGCACGGGCATCTTCCAGATGACTTTTGACGAGAAGCTCTTTAAGGGCCTCAAGGTCGTAAAGACGGGCCTTTATGTAGGTGATATCAAGCCTTTGAAGTCGGGGAAGAAGGTTTTCGAGCCCTCCAACAGCATAGCGCTCGCTTTAGACAGATCTGAGATCCGTGATGACTCATATCTGGGCTTATCCCGTGATGACGACAGGCTCCTTAAGTACTTAAGAGGTGAGACGATATCAGTTACTCCTGAAGACGGGCTTAAGGCTTCAGGAACAATTCTTGTAGGCATCGGAGACTATCCGCTGGGCTTTGCCAAGATCAACGGACAGACCGCTAAAAATATGTATCCCAAGGCATGGAGGCTTATATGACGGAATTCAAACTTATTCTTGCGACATCCAACAAGGACAAGGCAAGAGAGATCGCAGAGATATTGGACGGCACACCTTTTGTCGTTACGACAATGAAGGAAGAGGGCTTTGATCCCGACATCGTTGAGGACGGCAAGACCTTTGAAGAGAATGCTCTTATCAAGGCGCGCGCCGTACACGCTCTGGCAAAAGGCGCATACGTCATGGCCGATGACTCCGGACTTTGCATCGACGCGCTCGACGGCGCTCCGGGCATCTATTCCGCTAGATTCTGCGGTGAGGATTCCACATATCCCGAGAAGTTTGCAAAGATCTTCGAGATGCTTAAGGACGTGCCCGAAGACAAGCGAACCGCTAAGTTCGTCTGCAGCATCGCGGTCGTAAGACCTGACGGCTCCGAGTTTACCGTAAGGGGCGAAGTCTGCGGCGTTCTTCATGAGAAGCCCATGGGCGACGGCGGCTTTGGCTACGATCCTATCTTCTATGTGCCCGAATTCGGCATGACCACGGCCCAGATGACCAAGGAACAGAAGAATTCGATAAGCCACAGGGGCAAGGCTTCAAGGGCCATGGCGGAAAAGCTGAAGGAAGAATTGGGCTGATTATTCCGGTGTGCAGGTTGCTGTTCGTCTAATTGTTCGTCTATTTTCCCTGTTTTAGACGAACAATTTGGCAACATTTGGCTGTTTCCGCCTATTTGTTCGTTTAAATCTCCTGTTTTAGACGAACATTCAGACGAACACATTCAGATGACCTCGAAAACGGGACCGTCGCTTAGAAGTCCAATCAAAATAGTCGTTTTTAAAGAATTTGAATGTACGGTAACGAATAAATCCCGTGCAATTCACCTTATTAATTATAATTCGTTGAAAACACCATGTAATCGTGTTAATATTGTCAGGCGCGTACAAATGTCCGTCTGTGGAAGTATACTTGGGCGCGAAAATCTCATAGAAAGGTCTTGACCTTATGCATCAGGATAACCCCGAATATTTCCTCGTCGACAAAAGAGTTTTGCCTGAAGTCTTCATTAAGGTAATGGAAGTTAAGCAGCGCCTTAACACCGGCGAATCCACTTCCGTAAACGAAGCCGTCAGAAAGACCGGGCTCTCCAGAAGTGCATACTACAAGTATAAGGATTCAGTCCTGCCGTTCTATGAGGCTGCCAGCGGCAAGAAGGTTACACTCCTTCTGTCTGTTGAGAACTTCCAGGGCATCTTATCAGAGATAATAAGGACTATCGCGGAATCGCGCGCTAATATCCTGACTATCAATCAGAATATTCCGATCAACGGCCTTGCCGATATCTCGATCTCTATTGAGACAGTATCGATGTATGGTACAGTTGACGACATAATCAATGATATCTCTAAGCTCGCGGGTGTGCGCAAGTGCATGATCCTGAGCAGGGAATAACGAAAGGAACATTAAAGAAATGGCTATCAACATCGCAATTATGGGCTTCGGTACGGTCGGTTCAGGCGTTGCCGAGACTCTGGACGTCAACAAGGATGTTATCTCCAAGCGTATCGGCAAAGAGATCAACGTTAAGTACATCCTTGATATCAGGGATTTTCCTGACAGCAGATTCGCAAATCTTGTAACACATGACGCTGACGAAGTTTTCGGAAGCGACATACAGATTGCAGTCGAGACTATAGGCGGTGCGAGGATTGCTTATGAATACACAAAGCGAGCTCTGTCTTCGGGCATCAGCGTCGTAACTTCCAATAAGGAACTGGTATCCACAAAGGGTCCCGAGCTCCTTCAGATCGCAAAAGAGCATAACTGCTGCTATCTCTTCGAAGCTGCAGTAGGCGGCGGAATCCCGATCATCAGACCTCTCTATAAGTGCCTTGCTGCAAACAAGATCACGAAGATCGCAGGTATCGTTAACGGCACAACGAATTACATTCTCTCCCAGATGAAAGACGAGGGAGTGGATTTTGTTACGGCTTTAAAGCAGGCACAGGAGAACGGTTTTGCAGAGGCTAATCCTTCTGCGGATATCGACGGTATCGATGCACAGAGAAAGCTCTCGATCCTTTCAACGATCGCAAATGACGGTGATTACATCGCACCTGAGAAGATCTCTGCTGAAGGCATTTCCGCGATTACGACAGAGGATATGACATTCGCAGCATCCATCGGCTGCGACATAAAGCTCATCGCTCTTTATGAAGCTGGCGAAAAGCCTGTCGCTTATGTTGCTCCCGCATTGGTAGACAAGACCAATCTCTTATATAACGTCAACGGCGTTTTCAATGCGATAATGGTTGACGGCAACAGCCTGGGTCAGGCTATGTTCTATGGTCAGGGCGCAGGCACGCTCCCTACGGCATCTGCAGTATGCGGTGACGTTCTTGAGGCTGCAATGGGCAATCCTTCTGAAGCAAGAGCATGGACTTCTGAGAGCGTTGATATCACACCTTACGATGAGATCATCACCGATATCGTGATCAGAGTCGACAATGCCGCAGAAGCAGTGGTAAAGGGCTACAGCTGCGTTTACCTCTCTGAGGAAGCGATCCTCGTAAGCGGCATTAAGCATAAGGATATCGCACAGCTCATGACAGAGACTGGCGCTAAATCCTGGATGCACTATCTTAAGTAATCGAAAAACAAACAATTCGGAGGATATATAAATGAAGGTACTCGTAGTAGGCGGCGGCGGAAGAGAGCATGTTATCTGCTGGAAGCTCAAGCAGGATCCCAGGGTAACGGAGCTTTACTGTGCGCCCGGCAACGGCGGTATTGCTTCTATCGCTACATGCGTTGATATTAAGGCTACAGATCTGGATTCCATGGTCGACTTCGCGAAAAAAGAGCAGTTTGATCTCGTTTTCGTAGCTCCGGACGATCCGCTCGCACTCGGTATGGTCGACAGGATGGAAGAAGCAGGCCTCAGAGCATTCGGCCCCAAGGCTAATGCAGCGATCATTGAGAGCTCGAAGGCTTTCTCCAAGCAGCTCATGAAGAAGTATTCGATACCTACTGCAAAGTATGAGATCTTCGAAGATGAGAAGGCAGCTCTCGATTATCTTGAGACACAGCCTATGCCTATCGTTATCAAGTGCGACGGCCTGGCTCTCGGCAAGGGCGTTATCATTGCCCAGACCCTTGATGAGGCTAAGCAGGCAGTTAAGGACATGATGGAAGATAAGAAGTTCGGCAGCGCAGGCTCCACGATCGTTATCGAGGAGTGCATGACAGGTCCTGAGCTTACAGTCCTTGCTTTCTCTGACGGCAATACATGTGTTCCGATGGTATCTTCAAGAGACCACAAGAGAGCATACGATCACGACGAAGGCCTTAACACAGGCGGAATGGGCGCTGTTACACCCGGTGCCGACATGACAGATGAACTTAAGGCACGCATCCAGAACGAGATAATCACACCTACAGTCGAAGCTCTCAAGAAAGAGGGAAGACCTTTCAAGGGTGTTATCTATTTCGGCCTCATGCTTACACCTGAAGGACCGAAGGTTGTTGAGTACAATGCACGTTTCGGAGATCCTGAGGCTCAGGCAGTACTGCCTCTCCTGGAGAACAGCCTCCTCGATATAGTCGATGCTGTAATCGACGGCAAGCTCGACCAGGTCGAATTCAAGTGGAAGAATAAGTGCTCCTGCGTTGTTGTCATGGCATCCGGCGGATATCCGCAGAGCTATGCAAAGGGCTACGAGATCACAGGCATCGATACCTGCGGCAAGATCGTATTCCAGGCAGGCACCGCACTTAAGGACGGCAAGCTCGTTACCAGCGGCGGACGTGTTCTCTGCGTATATGATGAGGCAGACACCCTTGATGAAGCAATCGACGGCGCATATGAAGGTGTCGCAAAGATCTCCTTCAAGGATATGCACTTCCGCCACGATATAGGAAGGACACTCGGTTAATAAATGAGAATAGGCATCTACGGAGGCTCATTCGATCCGGTTCACAACGGTCACATAGCAATGGTAAATTCCGCGTTAAAGAGCGGATACATTGATCTTGTGATCGTTATTCCTTCGGTCAGAAATAATTTCAAGCTCTATGCAAATAAGCTTCCGCCCCCGTACCGCCTTTACATGATGGCAGAGACCATAGAAGGCCTTGGCATCAAGAACTGCTATGTAAGCGATGTGGAATACGGCATAGAAGGCGTAAGCTATACGGCTGTAGTTCTTAAGAAGCTTACTTCAGAAGAATATATAAAGGAGTTCCTTTTAAAGAACGGCGTCAAGAAAAAGAAAGCCGAAGAGCCTCATGAATTCTTCTGGATCATGGGTTCTGATACGCTCGGAACTTTCGAGACATGGTATAACCCGGGCGAGATCTTAAATCACGCGGCACTTTTAGCAGCTGCAAGACCCGGCGATACGACTGATGTTGAAAGGGCAGCTGAATCTATAAGGAAGAATCTCGGAGGAAAAGTAGAGATATTCCGCCTTAACGGCGTTGAATGTTCCTCATCGGGGATCACTTCTTCCGGTGACTTTTCGATGGTGCCGGAACCTGCAAGGGAATTCATAGCAAGACATGCTCTTTATACTGAGAATACTAAGCTCGAAGGCGTTTCTGATGAGGCACGCAGGCAGTTTTACGAGTGCTCAGTATGGATGTATAAGTATCTGGGCGCGAAAAGGCTTCTCCACACGCTTAACGTAGGCTATCTTTCCGCGCATCTGGCTGATGTCTTCGGCTGTGACAAGGATAAGGCGCTTATTGCAGGCGCTCTTCACGACTGTGCGAAAGAACTCCCTCTCGAGAAGCAGACAGAGCTCGCAAAAGAATACTCAGGCGATCTGTTTACTGAGAAAAAGCTCCTCCATTCACCTGCGGGCGCAACGTTCGCGAGGAAAGAATTAGGTATTGAAGATAAAGAGATCCTTGATGCCATCTGCTATCACACGACGGGTAGAGGCAACATGACTCTTCTTGAGAAGATCGTATACCTCGCAGATAAGATCGAACCTTCCAGAAACTATACTGATCTGACACCCATCAGGACTGCTGCTGAGATAGATCTCGACAGCGCGATGAGAATGACGGCAGCCGCCGTAAGGGACAAGTTCGTATCGCAGGGAAGAGATATCCACCCGATGACGGTCCTGATGATGAAAGACTTACATATGTAAGGCGTTATTGTGATACAATCAAACTATTAATAAATCCAAGGAGATAAATAATGGACACAAAAGAATTAGCCGCTAAGATCGTTGACATTCTTGATTCAAAGAAGGGTATCGATATTGAGACGATAGACTTAACAGGAAAGACAGTACTCGCTGATTATTTCGTTCTTGCAAGCGGTAATTCGACCACACAGATCAAGTCTCTGGCTGATGAAGTAGAGTATGTCCTTAAGAAGGATTACGATATCACTCCCGACCACATCGAAGGCCGCTCAGGCGACAAGTGGATCCTTTTGGATTATAAGGACGTTGTAGTTCATGTCATGGGCAGGGAAGAGCGTGAGAACTACAATATCGAGAAGTTCTGGGAGACAAAGCGCAGAGAGGGCGAAGAGTAACTCTTATAGTAATTTATTTAAAGTAATGTTTGAGACCGGCAAGGAAATTCCTTGTCGGTTTTTGTATGGTTTTGTCGGTAAAAACCGACAAAGAAGGGTGTTATGCTCTACCTATGAAAAAGAGCGCCGCTGCTAAAATCCGGAAACTGATCTATCCTCTGGCATTCATTCTGGTGATAATCCTGAGTGCCGTATATAAGCTGGTATTCAAGGGAAATACAGACTTTACCATAAGCGCATTTAAGAGCGGGAAGACTGAGGTGATAAGGGCTGAGGAGAGTACTCCGCCTGAACCTTCTGAGACGCCTGCCTCTGTATCGGAGTCAGCATCAGCTTCCCAAACTGAGAAAGTCCAGCTCGTAAGTGTCTATATCTGCGGCGAAGTCATAAATCCAGGCATCTACGAAGCTCCAAAAGGCGTGATGCTGAATGACATCATTGAAGATGCGGGAGGTCTTACGGACGAAGCTTCGGTGAATAATATCAACTTCGTCTATCAGATAACCGGCAATATGTCGATATATATCCCGTCCAGGGATGAGACTGCGAGTGGCTTTAACGGCGGCGACATAATCAGGCAGGACGGTGTATATGTCTGGGGCAATCAGCAGGGAGGGTCTTCTGATACCGGAAGCACCGTGATAAGCATAGTCAACATCAATACGGCAACGGTGGACGAGCTCAAGACCCTGCCGGGGATCGGAGGGGTGACGGCGCAGGCGATAGTTGATTACAGAGCAAAGAATCCTTTTAAGAAAATAGAGGACATCAAGAACGTCACCGGAATAGGTGACTCAAAATATAACAGGATAAAGGATTATATCTGCGTCTGAGTATCAGGTGTAACCGTAAAGGCCGCGGACGCTTACTTCTCCGCTCCTCAAATCTTCAATAGAGCCGTCATCGAACTTAACCTTAAGAGTAAAATCCTCATTAATGGCTATAGCTGTTCCTGAGCGCCCCTGACTGTTCTCAGCGAGCTGCGGATAAGCCACGATCTTGCTTCCGACCGTCACGTTGCTCTTGCGGTAACGGTTAAGATAGTATTCATCATCAGGCCATCTGTATGCGATATCGCCCATCGCCCTGATGAGCTCAGCTGCGAGCTTGGAACGGTTGAATGTCTTATTGCCGTTTTCGAGTGAGATGGAAGTGGCAATCCGGGATAACTCCTCAGGGAAGGATTGCTCGTTGACATTAATGCCGATACCGATGATGCAGCTGTCGATAAGACCGCTTTCAGCCTCGACCGTAACTTCTGTAAGGATCCCGCAGATCTTCTTCCTGTTCATGAGAAGGTCGTTTACCCATTTGACCTGTGAGTCGACGCCGTAGGCGTTGTAGATCGCATCAGACACCGCGATAGCAGTCCAGCTGGTGAGATTTGCGATCTTATCAAAGCCTGACTCGGGTTTGAACAGGTAGGAGAAATACACTCCGACGCCCTTGGGGGAGGAGAAGCTCCTGCCGCGTCTGCCTTTTCCGCCTGTCTGGCAGTCTGCGATAACGACAGTGCCGGACGGAGCGCCGTTCCTTGCCATGTCCTTAAGTACATTATTTGTGGAGTCGACTGACTCGAAAACATGAACATTGGGGATCAAGGCATCCGGAAGAAAGACTGAAACCGAACCTTTGGAGAGAATGTCCGGGCTCTTGGTCAGAAGATAACCCTTGTTAGTGGATGAAGTTATCTCGTATCCCTCGTCTCTGAGAGCTTTTACAGCCGAATTTACAGCTGCCCTGGTGACACCCAGCTTGCGGCTTATTGCCTCTCCTGAGATGTAATCATCCTCTCTGGAGATGAGTTTTAGAACGTCGTCTTTAAGCATTTTTCAGACATTTCTCCCTATTTTTGACCTTAGTTTTAGTAAAATTATCTAATTGGACAGCAAAAATAATAACACTTTATAGCGAATTTGCGGTAAAATATATTAGGTTTAGTGCTTTTATTTTAAACAGGGTGAACATGGGTATATATTCGATCGTATTGGGAGTAGTAATGCTACTCAGCATGTTATCTACTTTTGCGCTCGTTCTCTTTACGAGACGTGGCGCCAATACACTTGAGGTTTTGATGTCCGTTTGTGTCACGATCAGCAACTCCGGTTACTTCATCCTTTCGTGTTCCAGAAATGTTCAGGAAGCACTCCTTGCCAATACCCTGGCTTACGTCGGCGGAATATTCCTGCCTCTCCTTATAGTATATATCCTGATCGACTATTCGGATTCCAAAGTTCCTACATGGTTCTCGATCGTCATCCTCGTTATCAATATCATTGTATTTACATCCGTAATGCTTACGGACAGACTTCCTTATTTCTATGCTGCAGTCCAGTTCGTTCCCGGTTCTCCTTCATTCCTTATTAAGGAGCCGGCCCAGATCTATTACATCAGATACATAATCCTGGCGGTAGAGGTCGGACTTGCTGCATTCTTTACTATCCTGACTTATCTCGGCAAGCGAAGCGCTTCGTTCAGACTCATGGTCACCTATGCAGGTTCTCTGTTTGGCGTAATGCTGGTTTATCTTAGCTCAAAATTGTTCGATCTTAAGGTCGAGATCATTCCGTTCTTCTATCTTATCTGCACGCTGATGCTCGACTACGTTGTCGCCAGATCCACGATCTACAACGTTAACTTAAGCGTTCAGGAGAAGATCGACGAACTCAGTACATTCGGCTATCTTGTTTTGGACAGGAAGTTTAAGTATGTGGGAAGCAACGCCGTGGCCCAGAAATTCTTCCCTGAGATCAAGAATTCAAGGATCGACTCCAAGATCATCCCTAAGGATTACGCGCTGAAGGATCTCCTTAAATGGATCGCCAAGAATGCTGAAGAATCTTCAGAAAGCGAGAATTCTCAGAGCAAATTCAAGAAGGCTATCGTGATCAATGACAGAAGCCCAAGTGAGAGGCGCCACCTTGAATGTGAGATGAGCTTCATTCATTTCGGATTATTCAAAGAACACGTTTCAGGATACCTGGTAGAGCTCATTGACGACACCGAGCAGCATAACATGATCGAGTCCATGAGCTTTAAGGGTGAATCTTTGAAGCGTGAGGTAGAGCGTCAGACCAAGAGAGCCAAGTCGATGCAGATGTCCACTATTCTCGGCATGGCGGCCATGATCGAATCACGTGACAACTCCACGGGCGGTCACATCAACAGGACATCTGCCTGCGTTGCTTTGTTCGTTGAGCACCTCCGTAAGCTCGACGACTACAATATGAGCGAGAATTACTGGGATTCAGTAATCAACGCCGCACCTCTCCATGACCTTGGTAAGATTGCCGTTGATGACGCTATCTTAAGAAAACCTTCCGGCCTTACTGATGAGGAATATGAGAAGATGAAGATCCACGCCCCTTACGGCGCGAAGATCATGAGCAAGGTCCTTGAAGACGTTGAGGATAAGGAATTCGTAAGAGTAGCTACCAATGTTGCCCACTATCACCATGAGAAGTACAACGGCACAGGTTATCCTGACCAGTTAAGAGGTGAGAGCATCCCGTTCGAGGCAAGGATAATGGCTCTGGCAGATGTTTTCGATGCTCTTGCAAGCCGCCGTTATTACAAGGATCCAATGACCTACGACGAGGCTTTCGAGATCATCAGACAGGAACTGGGACACCACTTCGATCCGCACCTGGGCCGCATATTTATCTCTTTGAAGAAAGAGATCATCGCTCTCTACGAATCATTCGAACATACTGATTACGCAAGATAATAAGAAAGCCGCCTCGTAAGGCGGCTTCTTTATTATTTATACTTCTTCGTTGATGATGTTCTTCACCCATTTGTATTTTTTGTAGTGGGCGATTACGACAGGGATCTTAACGATCTCGTCGAGGTTTAAGATGAAGTAGACGACCATTACGGGCCAGTTCAGGACGAATGCTGAGATAAATCCAAAAGGCACGATAAATGCCCACATTGTGACGGTGTCGCAGATGAAGCCGAACTTTGTGTCTCCGCCTGCAGAGAAGATGCCGCTGATGAGCGTGGAGTTGATCGATCTTCCAAGGATGTAGTAGCTGCACATCAGGAGCATGATGAACAGGTAGTGCTCAGCTGTCTCTGTCAGGTTAACGAAGTAGAGTACAAGAGGAGCTGACGCAGCTGCAACAAGTCCCAGAACAATTCCGGAGATAACTGTGATCTTAAAGAGCTTATCACCGTATTCCTTAGCCTGCTCAAGTCTGCCGGCACCAAGTTCGTTGCCGATGATGATGACGCTTCCGCCTGCGATAGCAAAGCAGAGGCAGGAGACGAGGTCTTTGACGATCGCGGCAATGCCGTTGGCAGCCGCAGCATCAGAGCCCAGGTGTCCCATGATTACAGTGATCATGGTAAAGCCAAATCCCCAGAGAAGTGAATTCAGAAGGTAGGGGAGTGTGTATTTGGAGAATCTCTTTCTTAAGTCCAGATCGACATGGAAGATGTTCTTGAACTTAAGCCTGAACTTCGTTTTCACAAGGATGAATATTACGCAGAGAAGGAATCCTGCGCCGTTTGAGATCGTTGTCGCAAGAGCAGCTCCGGCAGATCCCATTCTGGGTGCGCCGATAAGACCGAAAATCAGGATGGCGTTCAGGATGATGTTCAGGAATACGATAACAACACTTGCGATCGTGCATTCCTTAACGAATCCGACGTTCTTAAGGAGAGTCTCGAAAACAGATGCGAGTGTCATGAAGACATACGAAAATGACGCAATCCTGATATAAGGGATTCCGTTAGCGATGAGCTCGGGCTCGTTGGTGAATACTCTCATTACGCCTTCAGGCATGAACATGCCGCAGCAGAAGAATACGATAACAACAGGGAGCGACAATGCGAACATGTAACCGAAAACCTTTTCGATCGATTTATTGTCACCCTTGCCCCAGTACTGCGCAGCGAACATAGAGCCGCCTGCTGTGATGGACATGGTAAACAGGGTCAGTACGAGTACGACCTGTGTAGCAAGTGATACAGCTGCCATTGAATCCTGTGAGAGGAAGAGCAGCATGATGGCATCCGATACCGGTACCAATGCGAACACGAAGTTCTGCAGTGTCATCGGCAGGATCAGCGAGATAAGCTTCTTTCTGAATGATGTGTCTTTAATCTGTGTCATAAAATAAATTCCTATTTCCCATATATATATAAATTTACGCAGGATTGGAATTTTAACGCGAAAATTGACAAAAATCAAACGGTTTTCGCGCATTTTCTCGCTTTTTCTCGTTTTTTCGCTATTTTTCTATTATTTCTTATTAGCAAATTAATTTTATTTTTGTCCCCTTTCTGTCCCTAGTGCTTTGCTATCATCGGATTGTAAGACTGGGCAAATTATGTAATGAGGACATGATTATGAAGCGCATAGACATCCGCTTATTACTCAAAAAGGCCATCGCAATCATCCTGGTTGCTGCTATGACCGCGTCCATCGTTCTGGCTTATGACAAAGCCGGCCAGTTCTTTGGTTCCATAAAAACCGTATTCGCTGATGAGGTCGAAGGTGAGGAAACACCTTCGGCCGAGAGCGAGGCTCCCAAGGCTGAACCGAAGGCGACAGAGCCAAAAGAGACAAAAGCTCCCGAGGTAACAAAACCCACCGATACAGAAGCCAAGGAAGAACCCGCAGAGACAACTTCAGAAACAACGGCTGCGACAGAACCGGAGAATACAGCAGAGACTACAGAGACAACAGAAACTACAGCCGAGGCAACAGAGCCCACTGAATCAAATACAGAAGAGACAGAACCTGTTGAAACAGAGAAGGCAACAGAACCAGCAGAGACAGAGCCTTCTGAAACAACGACAGTAGAAACAGAGCCCTCCAAGACTGATGTTGAGCTTAAAGAGCGCAAGATCAAGGCAGAGGGCGCTGATATTTATGTAACAGGCCTCTTACCGGAAGACGTAAGAGTAACTGCAGAGCGCGTAGAGGTCAAAGTAAGCGGTGCAAAGGTTATAGCAGCCTATGATATCAAGGTTTTCGACAAAGACGGCAACGAATGGCAGCCCGCTGAGCCCCTCAAGATCGAGGTTGCATCAGACGAATGTAACAGTGTTACAAAAAATGAAGCCGAAGTCATTTATGTTCCTGACGAGCTCGCAGAGAGTGGCAAGCCGGTCGACATCAAGAACAAGAAAATCGAAAAAATTGACGCTGAGGTCAAAAACGGTAAGGTTGAATTTGAAGCCGGTCACTTCAGCGTTTATGTCATCATTGAGCATGAGGGAGGAGAAGTTGTTACTCCCCGTGTCCAGTTCCACTTCATCGCACCAGTTGAAGAAGACTATCAGCCTAATGGCGATGAATACACATCTGCTCCTTATACTTTTACCAACAAGGCAACCGATCCTCAGGCAGGCAATAAGCAGGTCTCCATGATCGTCCGTGACGGCGATAAGCTCGAATCAATCGAAGCGCCGATGAATACCCAGAACACATACTTCTACGGATGGTATACAGTCGATATGTCTGAGGATTCGGTTACCTTTAATAATTCCAGTAAGACATATGGCGGCACAATTAAATACAGCTGGCCGTTAACAGATCCTATCCGTATCGAACTCGATAAGGATGTAACTGTCAGCTCAGTTAAATCAGGCTCTACAATCACATCCATCAAGTGGACTGTAGGCAATGCTTCCGGCACATGTACCGATGTCGATTCTGAAGGATGCGCTCATGTATATCTCGCGCCTATCTACAGCAACTATTACTTCGTTAACTTCCATCTCGGATCTTATGACTCGACTACAGGCGAGACACTTCTTTCACGTAAGCTCATCGTTCTTGGAAGCAGCCATCAGACTGAAGTAAAGGTAAGTGATATACAGTCTCCAAGCAGCGATCCCGTACACGTTGTATTCATCGGTTGGGAGAGAAATACCGGAACAGCACAGAATCCTAATTGGGAGCTTATCAGAACTATCGATTCCAATAACGAAGAGATCATTCAGCCGGGCAAGGACGGCACATATCTCACAGCAGGTGCAGAGACTATCGATCTTTATCCGCACTTTGTTCAGGCCCGTTATATCAATTTCAATATCGGTCCCAGCGGAAATGGTGCATTGTTCGTAAAGCCTCAGCTAATCTTCACCAGCGATGATGCTGAAGGTGATGAGTATGCTTTGACTTCTTTGCCTACGACAACCAGAAACGGCTTCATATTTGGAGGCTGGTATACCGAAGCTGACGGTGCCGGCGTTCAAGTCACTAATGCTGAAGGAACAGTCAGAACAGAGGCCTCTATTAACGAGGCTGGTTTCAAGGTATCAAATGGCAAGATCTACGCTTATGATGAGCTTGACAGCAAGACTCTCTATGCTAAATGGATTCCGAATATTACGGCGCAATATAAGGTCGTAATCTGGAAGCAGAAGGTTACAGATGAAGCCGGTATTTCAGATGCAAATAAGAAATACGATTTTGAGACTTACTATTTCGATGAGGATTGGAATACCGCAAATCCGGTAACAGAAGCAGTATTGCGAAATTACTCCGGTTCTTATGTTAATGACAATAATCAAACTGTAAATGTAAGCAATCTCAATCTGCTTGGCATGAATTACACCGGTTTCCAATATAGCCGCAGTGAAAACCTCGGAACCATTGATCCTCAGGGCGGTACGGTTATCAATGTTTACTATGACCGTATTACCTATAATTTGAAGTTTATCTTTGCAAGACGTCAGTTAGCTAATAACGGAACTGAGACAGGATACTTCAGGGTTCCTACATTAAGCAACAGATTTACTCCTCCAAATACGATTACCTGGCAATCTTATTGTACGGCTGGTTCAGGTATAAATTGGGACGATTCCGGAATATCACAGTTGTCATCTCTCTGTACATATGATGCAGGCAAGATCAGTTATGCAGATTATAACGGCTACCGTTATTATTTCTACGTTATAACTGCAAATTATGGTTTTGATATCTCAAGTGCTTGGCCGGAATATTCAAAGTTTCCTAATAACAACAGATATTTATCCGGCTGGTGGATGATGGCTAATGCCGGCTTATATGGCAGTCCTGGACAAAACGATACTGTAAAGGGTGTAGTTTCAACTATGGATGAAAAGATCCTTGGTTATACTGATTCACCTGATGGAAACTTCCTTATTGCCAGTTACAGAACCAGCATACCTTATGACTGGACATACAAAATCTACTGGGAAACTCTCGATGGTGTAGATTATTCCGGACTGGATTTAGTTACCAGGAACAACAAGACTTATTACTTGGCAGACAGTTTTACTGCGCGTTCCAGCAACCAGGAAATTGGTCAGCAGAATGCACCTGCTTATACTGGCTTTGGTGAGGGCGAAAGAGTCTCAGGCGGAACACGTGTAGCCGAATTCTATTATTCAAGAAAAACCAGCGAACTGACTTTTTCTCCTAACTATCCGCCTTCACTTGCAGGAAGTGCTCCTGCCGCACAGGTTTATGGCAATATCCCGTACGAGAAGAGCCTTGCGTCTTACAGTGGAACAGAAGCTCCTGCAGCGCCCAATTCCAATTACTACTTTGATGGCTGGTACGAAGATGCAGCCGGTTCTGTACCGTTTGATTTTGCTAACGAAACAATGCCTGCCGCAAATAAAGTTATTTACGCTAAGTGGTCTTTGGTCTCTTATCCGATCAACATTAATCCTAATGGTGGTGTGATCAACTCCATTGAATATGACTGGTTTACGTCAGAACAGCTGGGAATTGTTGGTCTTCCTCCTGAGACTGAGAAAAATAATTACGCTACATACTTTGACAATGAAGCAACACAGACTATTGAGCGCTATGAAAATATGAAGCGCAAATATGTCGAAATAAGTGATATTGAAGCAGCTCAGATGGATCCTGAGTCTGTATACCGATATGTCTATATTTACAAATCGAATCTTGAAGGCGGCGAAGGAAAGATCAGTGCTGCCGGCCGAACAGCAGTTTATATCAAAGATACGCCTCAATCATTGAATATTTTCTATCAGTATTATGTTCATGAAGTAGTAGCACGACAGGAAAGGGATCCTCAATTGGTTCCTCTGCCGCGTGCTCAGTGGGAAGCTACTTATGTATCAACAGAGAAATACCGTGAGCTCAGAAGCGGCGAGTCCTATGTATTCCTTGCTTGGTATGAAGTGGTAGATGGTGTCCGTCAGAATACTCCGTTTGATTTTTCAAAGCCCGCTGACAGTGAGACTACATTAATCGCTGAATGGCGTTTGGAAGGCGGCTACAGCATCCTTTATACAACCGAGTTCTATGCTGATAACAATGACTACATCACAGCAAATCTTGAAGACTGGACTGATCCTTTGGACGGACATTCGAAATACTCAGACGGTGCGTCTACACAGGCAATGCAGGAGCCTACATCCATAAGGGTAAATGGTAAGACCTCAACGGATTCTGATTATGTTGATTACCAGTTCCGCGGCTGGCAGATCGTTAAGGTCGTGACTGTTGCAGGCAGACCCCGTTATACTCCTCTGGAACCCGGTGTGTACTACACAGCAGGTCAGGAACTCACGGTAAAGGCCAGATACTCAGATGAGAACATGGTTATACACATGCAGGCTGTATACGAAAAACGTTCTGAAGCTTACAGAAGACCTGATGTTGTTAACCTGACTTTGAATGCCGGCAGGGATGCTATGGGAACAGCATACGGCACTCTGTACAGTGCTGCCGGAGAATTACCTGAATGGACATGGCCTGGCCGTTCTTATCTTGATACAGAAAATAAATCAATAGTATTTGGTGACGCACAGTCCAATACTTCAGTACATCTATATAAGTACTCAACAACACTTACTCAGAATGAAACAACCGGAGAGACACTTGATCCGGCAGGTGTAAAGTTCTTTACTCATCCAGCTGGTTATAAGCTGCTTGGCTTTGACAAGGATGCCTATGATACAGACTTTGTTCCGGATTATCCTGCCGATTCAGTCGTAGCAGTAACTCCTGGCGAGACTCATACACTTTATGCGGTATGGGAACCTATGGTATACCTTGACCTCGTAAATACAACAAATCAGGCGCTTACAATTTCGATTACATCAACCAGCGGAAATGCTCTTTATATAGTTAATCAGGCGGATGGTTCTTTCTCCAGAACACCTGTAAATCCTAATAATGTGGTAATCCAACCCGGAACTACACGTCTGGTCATGCCTTATGGTGCAGGCAAAGACTTTACGATCAATGGTACGAATACTCTTGGTTATGGTTGGGTAATGAGTGTTTCCAGCACTTATGCAGGACGTTCCAGCGATGAAGATCCCGAAATAGTCAGTGATATCAAGAATACTATGAGTTATTCGATTACTGACCAGCTCTATGAAGATACTCAGGGCCGTCCTGTTGTAGTTACATTCTCTGCAATGCAGATGCCAAGGACTTTGGTACTTCATGATAACGATCCTATAGATGCGACATGGGAGAAGTCATTTGACATAAGTGAGACCACATATCACTTAACAGAGACACGTGTCCGTGTCGGACGAGTATTCAAGGGCTGGGGTGAGAACCCTACAGATACTACACCTAAGTATCCTATCTCAGGCAATGGTTCTATGGATCAGAATCTTGTATTAGATGATCTCTTCAAGAATGAAAATGGAGATCCTACGGACATTAAACACTTATATGCTGTTTGGGGTTCTAACGATCAGGAAGGCGTCGTAAAGGTTTATAAGGAAGTTCCTGCGCCCGGAGATCAGTCTGGATCCAAGACATTTACATTTAATGTAAGAATACAGGGTCAGTATAGGAGATACTCATCCTCCAGTTACTCGCAAGTAGACAAAAATGAAAACTTTACCCTTTCTCATGGCCAGTATCTTACTATCAGTATGGAACGTAATAACGGCGGTTCCGGAAACAGAGCAACATTGAGAGTTGCGGTACGTAAATATAATGCTGATGGAACAACTGCAGGATCAGTAGTATATGTCGGCTGGCAAAACAATAATAATAATGGTTATAACGATGTTGCTTTAACAAGCGTAACAGTTACGGAGACAGAAGATAGCGATTATATTGCCAGCACTGAAATCGTAGGCTTATATAATCAGGACTTTAAGATCACTCCTGAAGGCATTACGGATCCTAATAATGAGATAAAATGGACAATCGACAGAACCGGCGGTACGGTTGTATTTACCAATACCCGCAAGACTGCTGATGTTACTATCAAAAAGAAGTTGCTCCCTGAGACATTAAATTCTGAGAACTTCGAGTTTAACGTCGCACTGGAGAACGGTGAGAGTTATGTGCTTGATCCTGCAAGTAATTACATCGTAAACGATGCAGATGCTGAGCACGGCGGTGAGTGGAAGATCGAAGGCATTCCTACAGGTGCTGTGCTTACTATTACCGAGAACGTTGACAGCAACCGGTTCGATACATCGGCTGCAGGAATAAGAGCTGCAGACTCTTCGCCTGTTACTGATCTTAACCAGGAAGGTAATGTATTCTCGTTTGTTGTAACAGATGATACGACAGTTACATTTACCAATGCACTGAAGACACAGAACATTCGTCTCGTTGTAGTAGATGACGAAGGCAATCCTCTGGATAGTGCAAACTTCACATTCCCCGGTGTTTTCGACGGGAAGAAGTTCTCTGCTGAGGGTACAGGACTTGTCTGGGAAGGTGAGGCATATGCAGGTCAGTATATTCTTACTGAAACAGAAGTGTATGACCATGACGGCGTTCGATATACAAAGCTCCAGGCTCCCGCAACAGTAGATATCAATGGGGCCGGAGTTAGCGTAACAACGGGCAGTGATGCTGATACAGTAGAAGTGGAATACGAAGACAGTAGTTCTACTTACATTATCAAAGTCGTTAATCCGAAGATGATGCGCGTTACCGTTAAGAAAGAGATCTATAACGATTACGGTATCAACAGCTTCCTCTTCACGTTGACCCTTACTGACAGCAACGGTGATCCGATCCAGTTGTCTAATGTTCACGGATCTCAGGGCACAAATGAACAGGGTGTGCTTCAGTTCACTCTTGCAAACAACCAGACAGCTTTGCTGTATGTTCCGAAAAACGCGAAAGTAAAGATCGAAGAAAACGTTGAACCAGGTTACATAACATCCTATAAGACCGGTACTGACGCAAGCAGCTTGGGAACAGCAACAGATGGAACAGTTGTAAATCTTGATGCTGATTCTGATAAATATGTTCTCTTTATGAACACAAGAGAAAAGGTCGATGTCACAGTAGTTAAGAACGTTGTCGGCACCGGCGGTACTTTCACATTCACTTTGCAGCTGAAGGATAAGGGCTCTGCAGTAGCTAACTACACATTGAGCGATAAGGGAACTGCTGATACTTCTGATGATATCGTTACCGGTTCTGATGGTATTGCCACATTTACTTTATCACCCGCGGATAACGGAACTGACAGCATAGTCTTTACCGTTCATAAGGGAATGAGCGTTAGTGTCACAGAAGAAGCTGATGAGGAATCAGATTATGAGATTTCTTACGTAGTTACTAATCCCGATGAAACACTCTCGATTAGCGGCACAGGCAATTCAACAGGTTTTGTAGAAGCAAATGAAAACCTTACGATTACATTCACGAATACACAGGAAGTACTTCCGCTCGTGGCACCTACGGCTGTTAAGGACAACAGCATGAGCTTCATGATCATGCTGATCCTGTCTTCAACATGCTTCGCAGGAGCCGTTGTACAGAAAGAGCGCAAGAGGAAAGGGGGGCAGGATAAAAGTACAAACGATGAATAAAATGTGACACTTTTCGGTATAAGGCCGGAAAGGCCCGAAGTGTCCCATTTCTGTCCCTAACCTAATGGTATAAAAAAATCATTACAACTACGAGAATCAAACTACAAACAAACTCAAAACTGATAATTATGAGGAGGATACTTTTATGAAACGCATATTAAGAAAAGTGGCAAGCATCTTAGTTGCCACAGCTATGGTCGCCATGCTGGGTATGACCGCACTGGCTGACGAGACATTACCGTCCGGTGGTGTAACAGGTAGCAAAACATCTACTCTTACTACCACTCTGGTAATTAAGAAAGAACTTAAGGTTTACAATCCGTCAGCTGAAAAGGTCTATGGTCCGAACGTCACCTATACATATTCAATTGCCGCATCTTCTGCTGGCAAGGAGATTACGGATGCAGATGGTGTAAAGACATTAACCAAAGCAGGCGTGGGTTCACCGACTATTACCGGAAGTCTTTCCTGGAGCAGTGCTAGTCTTGTAGATGCTGCTGCAGCTGGTAAATCAAATACTCAGGATATTGAGATTGATTTTGCAACTGTTGAATTCCCCGGTGCAGGTGTCTATCGTTATAAAATTACAGAGCAGTGTTCAGGCAAAGAAGCTGCAGGCGTAATTGGTTCTGCTGATGACGTTATCCGTTATCTCGATGTATATGTCAGAGACGGTGATCAGGCAGGCGAATTCATAATCTATGGTTATGTTTTGTTCGTCAATGACAGCGATATCAACGGATCTGATTCAGGCAACAATCTTGAGAGTGTTGTTAAGACACAGGGTTTTGTTGAGACGACAAGCGGATCTACAACAATCGACGCCGATTCTTACTATACATATAACGTAACAGTAAGCAAGAAGCTCGAAAACGACACAGCTAATGAAGATAACGCATTCCCGTTTACAGTAACTTTTGAGAAGCCTGCTGCATTTACTGGTTCCTTTAAGCTTGATGTTGACGGAACTGCTACAGATATGGCAGACAGCCTTACAGCAGCTATCAAGCACAATGCTTCCGTTACATATACCGGTATCCCTTGTGGAACAACAGTCGGTATCTCTGAGAAGAACAATGTAACAGGTAAGATCTACTATGTCACAACAACTGGTGCTCAGACAAATCTTGCAAACGCAGTTCTTGAGCCTGATGCTACGACAGATGCTGTTACAGTTACTACAACAAAGGGTGAAGCAGGTGAGGATAAGACAGTTGAATTCACAAATACTTACGTTCTCATCTCACCTACAGGTGTAGCAATGGCAGTGCTTCCGTTCGTAATCCTCTTAGGATTCGGTATCGGATTCATGGTAATCAGCACAACAAAGAGAAAAGAGGAGCAGGCTTGAGATAAGCCGGTGTCCGGTTAACTCAGATTATCGGTTTAAAATATAAGGGGTGCGGATGCTCTTTAAAGCATCCGTACCTTCTTTAAAAATCCAATGGGGAGCTGTAAGAGGTAGCCATATGAGTGAAGAAATTAATCCAATTGAGAAGAGAAATGAGGAGAATGCTGCAGCAGCCGGTACGCAGAAGACGATCGGCAAGGCAAAGTCCCAGATGAGATCCCTTCACTTTTCGCTTTTGAGTATTCTGATAATCATAATACTCGTATGGCTCATGCTGGGCGTCGTTTTCGGAATCATGAAGGCTCCGTCGAATGATATGTCCCCGAGAGTCGATTACGGCGATCTTCTCCTTTATTTCAGATTTGACAGAAAGTTCGATATCAATGAGGTAGTCGTCATCAACAAGAACGACACGATCTATCTGGGCAGAGTTATAGCTGCCGGCGGTGATACTGTTGATATCACTGATGATGCTACCCTTATCGTTAACGGCAACGCCGTAAATGAACCTAAGATCTTCTACACAACGCCCCGCTATGAAGGCTATGAGGAATACCCGCAGACAGTACCTGAAGGTGAGTATTTCATCCTTGTGGATAAGCGAGAGGGCGGAGAGGACAGCCGTTACTACGGCATGGTTAAGGCAAAAGAGATCAAGGGCTCGGTAGTTACGATCATAAGGCGTAATAACCTGTAATTCCTAATAAGTCAGAGGCAGACTATGAAAACTGTATGCAGCATAGTTAAGATCATAGAGACGGTTATGAGAGCTATCGTAGCCGTTGTTGCCGTGATCATAATAATGTTTGCTGCATATTCTCTTTATGACACGTTCTATATCAACCAGCACGCATTCTCATCTTATGAACTCAAGCAGTATAAGCCTCTGCCGGTGACAGTTGATGAGAATTCCGGCAAGCGCAACGGCGACGGAAGCGGCACTGACTACGATGAGGACAGCTTTACTAGACTTAAGGAAGTCAATGAGGATGCCACAGGCTGGCTTACGATCCACAATACCAATATCGATTACCCGGTAGTACAGGGCGAGGATGACCTGGAATACGCTTCCAAGGACATCTACGGCAATACGAGCATTACCGGCGCCATCTATCTTATGACGGTCAATGCTGATGATTTCAGCGACCCGTACAACGTTATCTTCGGTCACCACATGGATAATGGTGCGATGTTCGGTGACCTCGAAAAGTATAAGGATAAGGAATATTTCGATTCGCATAAAACGGGCTGGCTCTATGCCAACGGCCGTTATTACAAACTCGATGTTTTCGCTGTCATGATGACAGATGCCTACAATAAAAATGTCTACGATAAAGATGCTCTCAAGATCAAAGAGAGGATCAACTATATACTTTCAAATTCCGAATACTATAAAATCCTGACCGATTCTGACAGGGAGGCACTGGAACGCTTTGAGAAGGAGGGCGTAAAGGCCCTTGATGATCTCCAGAAGTCCGGTGATCCCGCGCTGGTCCTCGCGCTCTCGACATGTGAATCCGCGATTACCAACGGACGAATCGTTGTTTTCTTTAAGGCTACCCCCGTTGACGCTAAAGACCTACCCGGCTTTAACAATAATGGCGGCGGTGAGAATGGAGGTAACGGCGGTAATACTCCACAGACTCCTTCTGTTATCGACAAACTCACCGCTATCGGCCATCCCTTCGGATCCGATAACTGGGCATTCTTAAATCTCGTCTGCGTTATCTACTGCATCGTTGTAGTACTGCCTCTTACAAAGACCAGGATCAAGTTCAGGCAGAGCAGGGCAGCAAAGAAGATCAGGGATCTTTATTCCGGCTACGGTTACAGCGGCGCTGATGCCATGGCGATAATCAAGTATGGTGACAAGTTAAAGGATAAGCTTAAGCGCTTCCGCTTAAGGGTAAATACCGGTACTGCTATTGAGATCTTTATACTGGTCTCATCCGTTCTCTCATTCTTCCTGACAGAGGATATGACGACTCCTGTGGTCATGTGCGATAAGTACACACCGTTAATGGTCGCAATTAGTGCTTTTATGTTTATAATTGATGTTATATGCTTTGTTTATAGAGATATAAGAATTTTGACACCTGAAGAAGTAGCGCAGATGCGCAGACCGGAAGGTACGGGCAATGGCAATTGAGAACTTACTGGCAGCTTTTGAGATCTGGGGAATCCTTATATGTTCCGGCATCGGAATATATTTTTTCCTGGTAACAAAGATCAATAACAGAGCGGATTCCGTCATGTGCATAATGCAGTTCGTTGCTGCTGCGGCACTGACGTTTGACGTAGGCGTTGTAATCAGCCAGAACGTAAATGAGCCATGGGCAAAGATCGTATTCCACGGATCTATGGCTACCATGATGATCCTGCAGTATCTGATGGTTGCGCTTTTCGTAGGTTATATAAAATATCTTTCCAGAGCGGGGAAGGTATCGAATGTTATTGCTAACTTCACTTACTGCTTTGCTGCAGGGTGCGCTCTGACATGCATTATCTCCGCAAAATATACGCACTGGTACTACCTGATCGATGACCAGAACGTTTATCAGAGAATGCCGTATTATAATTTTGCTATCTACCTGATAGTCATCTTATATGCACTCGTTATTGCCCAGATCGTTGTCTGCGCGAAAAGGCTCCTGATCAAGCAGATTATCAGCCTGCTGCTCTATATAACGATACCATTCATCATGGTTCTCCTTCAGGTAGTTCTTAAACCCGGCATTAATCTTACCAATATAGGAATGGCCATCTCGCTCATTATCATCTTCATCGTCAATAATGTTAAGATCACCATCATGGAGTCGGAACTTAATAAGAAAGTGCTCCAGCAGAATATGGTGCTTTTGAACCAGAATAAGGTAATCGCCGAGAAGAAGGAGGAGATCGAGAATCTCCAGCTCAACATGGTAATCACACAGATGCAGCCGCATTTCGTGTTTAACGTTTTAAACATCATCTATTATCTCTGCGCAAAGGATACAAAGCTTGCCCAGACGGCAATAGACAATTTCTCAAGCTATTTAAGGACCAACATCGATTCGCTCGTTTCCGACGAGCTGGCTCCGTTCAGCAAAGAACTTGAACACGTTAAGAACTATCTTGATCTTGAGAAGCTCCGCTTCGATGATGAGCTCGAAATAGAATATGACATAGGACCTACGGATTTTCACATCCCCATGCTCGTGGTCCAGCCTCTGGCAGAAAATGCCGTCAAGCACGGTATCGCAAAGAGCTCCAAGGGCGGCAAGCTAATTATCCGCACGGTCGAAGACTACGATAATCACTATGTCTACGTTATTGATAACGGTGTAGGTTTTGATACAAAGAAGAAGCCTGCTGATGACGGCAGATCACATATCGGTATCGAGAATGTAAGGGTCAGGATCGAGAAGAGAGTAAACGGAAAATTAGAATTGTTCTCATCTAAGGGCAAGGGAACGACAGCAGTTATTACGATCCCGAAGCTCCCCGGTGAGAAGAGCAACGTTAAGCCTGATGATGACGATGACGGTGATGAAGCCGCATCCAAAGACTAAGGGAGACACGCTTTATGAATATCATAGCTGTAGATGATGAGAAATTATCGTTGGAAGCTCTGGTTTCCTGCATAAAAGAGAACCTTCCGAATGAGACTGTCAACGCATTCAGGAGAACGACTGATGCTGAAGTCTTCGTCGGCAGGAACGGCTGTGATATTGCTTTCCTCGACATCGAAATGAGGGATGTCAACGGTATTGAACTGGCAAAGAAGATCCAGGCCATCAATCCGAAGGTAAATATCGTATTTGTTACAGGTTACGGCGATTATACCGGTGAGGCATTTTCTATTTTCGCATCAGCCTACATCATGAAGCCCGTAACGGCCGAGAAGGTCAAGAAGGCTTTAGAGACCTTAAGATACGGCAACGTCTTTGAAGAAGGAAGGTTGAAGGCAGTTACATTCGGTAATTTTGAAGTTTACAGCCACGGTGAACCGATCAAGTTCAGATATAAGAAGACCAAGGAGCTCCTTGCGTACCTCATCGACAGAAGAGGTGCCATGTGCACCAATAGTGAGATCATTGCAGTCATCTGGGAAGACGATGATTTCGGTACTGACCGTCAGGACTACTTGAAGAAACTCAAGCAGGATCTTGTTAATACTTTGCTAGAGCTGGGTTCGGAGGATGCGGTCATCAGACAGAGAGGCCAGATTGCCGTAAACCCGAAGTGCATTGAGTGCGACCTGTTCAAGTATCTTGAAGGCGACTCAACAATGGTCAATTCCTATAAGGGTGAATATATGGCCCAGTACAGCTGGGCTGAGTATTCCATTTTCAAGACGCTCTAAAACCCTTTTACAATTTAACTCCGCCTAATGAGATGCCTTCGACTATATGTCTGGATAAGAAGGCGTATAGGATTATGGGCGGCAGAACCGATGCGAGGACTACGGGAAAGTCATTTGGCTTCAGATAATAGATAGGCGAGAACATAAGGGGGAGAGTCTTTTTCTCAACCTGGGCAATCGTTATGAAAGACATTGAAGTGTCGTTCCAGCTGGCAGCGAACGCAAAGATTGCCTGTGTCGCTGCCGCCGGTTTTATTATCGGGAGGACTATCTGGTTAAATATCCTGAATTCACCGGCTCCGTCTATTCTTGCAGCCTGGATCATTTCTTTCGAGAATGACGCCTGAAGATACATCTTCATGAAGAATACCGTCATTGGTGATGCGATGGCCGGGAGGATGAATATAAAGAGCTTGTTGGTGAAATGCATTTTGAAAATGAACTGCAGGAATCCGTAAGTGGCGATGGTGGAAGGGATCATCATGGCGGCCATAATGACCGTGTTGCAGATATTCCTGAGCTTCCAATTATATGCTGTAAGCGAATAGGCGGTAAGAGCCGAGAAGTAAACGGTAAGGATCGTGCTGCTGACGGATACGATGAGAGAATTCTTAAGTCCTATGAACAGATACTGATAAGCGTTCCAGAAGACTTTCCAGTTGTTAGAGAACTTTTTGTACGGATGATTTATTAGTTTTCCGAAGGTCGTCGGTTCATCTATGAACGTATACTGGTATGAATCCTTGAAAAAAAGAAAAATAGGGTACAGGCTTAATATAGTCAGCGTTATGCAGACAGTATACAAGACCACTTTAAGAATAGTGTCTCTTCTTCTGGTTATGGTTCTTGTAAGTGCTCTTTCAGCCGTAATCCATACCTCACTTAGTGAACTTATATTGCCAATATAGCATTGCGGTTGACATATGTCTACCGAGTGATATAGTATCGGTATACATTCGTATACCTGCACAAATTTTTGGGCTCAAAATTGTACCGGAAACTGATATGAGAAAGAAGAAATCAAACCTGGAAAGGCATTATAACAAATGGGGATATATCTTCATGATCCCCTTTGCTGCCGCATTCCTGTTTTTTTACTTTCACCCTCTTGCAAATACTGTTTACTTTGCCTTCTGTCATATGAGGGGAATGGGTACTGCCGAAGCCCAGTTCCTGCCATCCATAGGAGAGCCCTGGTATACTAATTTTGTTGAGATCTTCCAGGCAAAAACATTTGCCAAGGCATTTAAGAACACTATGACGATATGGGCTGCCTATGCAATACCGGAGCTCATATTCACTTGCTGGCTGGCAGCCATGATCACCGACAGAAGACTTAAGATGAAGGGCAGAACGATCTTTAAGACCGGATTCTTTTTGCCCAAACTTCTTGAAGGCACCGATATGGGTTTTATCCTTACTAATCACTTTGTAGCTACTGTCGGAAGCACTCTGTTTTTGCTCACAGCGGCATCTGCTATGAACGGATTCGGTTTTACTGAGGAAGACTTTAAATTCTTCATGTCAGACCGCTTTTTCATAATCGTCTTAAGTATCTATTCTCACTTCGGGATCTCGTTTATCTATATTATTGCCGGCATTACAGGTGTCCCTGTTGAGGTTATGGAAGCAGCGGAGATCGACGGCGCTAACAGATTCCAGACGTTTACCAGGGTTACTTTGCCATGCATGAAGCCTATCGTGTTCTTCATAGCCGTAATCTCTATTATTGACGGTGTCGGCATGTATAAGGTGCCTTCTTATATCGGAAATGCGTACGATGTCTTCATGACTAACATTACGCTTATGCAGTATCTGCAGAACCAGTTCTACGGCGGCGGTTTTGCTTATGATAAAACGTCAGCCGCAAGCCTTATCATGCTTGCTCTTTATTCCTTCTTTGCAGGTGTCATATATCTGATCTTCATAAAAGACTGGGACGAGGCAAAGCAGAAAAGACTTATAAGATCAGAGCGCAGGGAAGAGCGGAAAAAGCTTAAGTGTGCATGACAGTTTGGTTGATAGCTGTCTACCCGAGTGCTATATTTTAAAATATGTATTGGAGGTTTTTTATATGCGTTTATCAGATTCAGAATGGAAGATAGCAGACTGCCTTTGGGATAATGGCGATATGACGATAACAGAGCTTACCAAAGCGCTCCGTCCTGTTACGGGATGGTCCAAGAACACTATCATTACGATGCTTAAACGCATGACTGAAAAGGGCGCTGTGACTTTTGCCCAGGAAGACAAGGCCAAAAGATTCCATCCTGTTATCGACAGGTCTGAAGCCGAGCTCGAGGAGACCACATCTTTCCTCGATAAAGTCTATAAGGGCAATGTCGGTCTCATGATCTCTAATCTTCTGGATTCGGATCAGCTCACTGAAGAACAGTTGGCAGAGCTTAAAAGGATCATCAGGGAAGGGTAATATGCTGCGCTACATTATCGGTGTCTCGCTCATAGCGATTGCCATAATGCTCATCAGGCGTCTTGCCGCAGGAAGGATGCCCAGAAGGTATCAGTATGCTTTATGGCTTCTGATACCTCTTTACATGATTGCTTCACCATTCATCAAGATCAATGTCACGGTAACGGAAGAGATAAGCAGCCTGATCCCTGCAAATGTTGAGCAGGCGATCTACGAGAAGGTGTACAGCAATGATGTTCTGCCTTCCCAAGATTTCGAAAAAGATGACGCTTCAGACATGATTTTCGGGATGGCAGACGAACAGGCCGTCACTTCGGAGAAAGCTGCAAGCGGCATCACAGCAGCCAATGTCCCCTCAAAAACACATGTAAATACCGGTCTCATCCTCAACGTTGTATATATCTCTGTGGCAGCGGTGCTGATCGTTCTGCTGACGGTCTATAACACTGGATTTGTTGTATTCTGCAGGCGCAACAGAAAGTTTATTGGAACTGATCCCAGGAGTGGACTTGGTGTATACGGTATCAATCACAGAGGAGTGCCGTTCCTTCTTTTCAATAAGATCTATGTTGACACCGACCCTGCAATTTTAAGCGAATATGCTGTCTGCCACGAAGCGTGCCACTATAAACACGGTGATTTTATATGGGTCATCGTAAGACATCTTGTGCTTGCGCTTAACTGGTACAATCCTTTGATCTGGGCGGCATTTATCCTGTCAGGACGCGACTGCGAGCTGGCCTGCGATGAGGAAGTTGTAAGAGTATACGGAAGCGGCTCTGCTGACAGATATGCGGAAGATCTTCTTTTGCTGATGCAGAGGAAATCTGATTCTTCCTACAGATTCTCCATGACAACCGGAATGAAGTCAGGATATAAGTCCATGAGAAGAAGACTCATGAGCTTAAAGCACCCTGCCAGGACAAGCTATAAAGCAGTAGCATTGAGCCTTGCAGCATTGATAGTCGTATCAGGCTTTTCAGTCCTTAATCCCAAGGCTGCTGAGCACGAGCAGAGCATTATTGACGAACTCGTAAGCGAAGCTGTCATTGATGCTCCCGTAAAGCGCGAAGCTCCTTTTGATTATGAGACTTCTGTACCTGTTGTAAGCAGGAAATATGAAAGAGTTAAAGATATCACATTCTACAGAGACGGCAGTCCGGTAAAAGCAAGACTGAGCCTTCCTGAAGGAGCAGGTCCCTTTAAGACTGTGGTAATGCGCGGCAAGTTCGGAAGCGATTATTCAATGTATTCTTCTGTAGTACGCATCCTGAATGAGAACGGTTATGCTGCTTTGCAGATCAAGAATACACATGAATCAGAGATAATAAGCCGTTCCGGCGGAAGTGGCGATAAGACTTTCTCGGATGTCTATTTCAAGCAGGTCCTGGATTTCTATGCAGTTATAGATGAGATGCGCTATATCCCTGATATCGACATGAATAACATCTATCTGTGGGGACATGAGATAGGAGGCGTTATCGCCCTTTACACGGGAATTGAAAGACAATCTGAGTTCAAGGGCATGATAATAGTTCAGCCTGAGCTCTTCAGCAACCAGTATCTTGAATTTTCGAATGAACCGAAGCTTGCTGTAAGGCTTTATGAGATGCTTCCTGAATGTTATACACCGACAGTGATCCTCGAGCCCAGGAATCAGGCTGAATCCATGAAAGCCGTTGACAGCATGCCTGATGCAAAACTGATCCTGTTTGATTATTCGCAGCGTTTCGTTGATGATAAATATATTGATATGACTGCCGAGAAGACAATAGAGGCTCTGAAGTTCATTGGCTGATAATTGAGGCAGCCGCCTGTTTATTTGCCACAATATTTAATTTTTCTTGTTGTATAATTCTGCCGTTAAAAAATCTATAAAGAGAAGTGTTATGAAAAGATCATTGATAACGAGTGTAACTGTTATTCTTGCAGCCTGTATCCTGACCGGCTGTTCTGCTGCCACGACACCAACGACCGGCTCTTCTGAGTCAGAAACTTCCATTGAGACTTCTGAGAGTACAGAAGCGACCACCACGACGGAAGCAAGGGGCCATTATGAGTATAAGCCTGTCGTCATGTCTTCAATCTTCCTAGACATCATGGGACAGGACATGTTTGATGCCTACAAGAACTACATTAAGGCGGTGCAGAACGGTGAAGACGAATTCGAAGTAAAGACCGAGGATGATTACCACTGGATGATCGGTCAGTTCAGGACCAACTTCCAGCCTGTCTATGAAGTCTATACCGAATCGAATTACGGTGGTGCATTTAAGGACGGAAAGGCTACATTCCAGTATAAGATCCCCAAAGAAGAACTTGCCCAAAAGCAGAAAGAATTCGAGGAGATGGTCACAGGTATCCTGAATGAGAACTTAAGAGACGATTATTCAGATGTCGAAAAGATCCTTGCTCTCTATATCTACTTTTCCAACAATTACACTTACGATTACGATACGTATTACAAGATGAGCGATGAACCTGTTCAGGGCATATGTGCATACAGGTTCTTCACTACAAAGCATGGTATCTGCGCAGAATGCTCTGTTGCATTTTCGTTCCTGCTACTTCAGGCAGGTGTGGATGCAACCGTGTGCGGCGGTAACGATGCAAACACTGATGAAGGTCACGCATGGACTTATGTGACGATCAACGGAAAGAACTATCATGTGGATCCTACTTATGTAATGGATTCCGGCAACTGTCTGTCTTACTTCATGATGACCGACGAGCAGCGCTACAAAGAGGGTAATTTCAAGAAGGATTCTATGTGTATCGCGTGCCATTATAAGAGCGACAAGAACGGTAATGAGTATACAGCTGATGATGACTTTTTCGCGCCCTTGTGGGGCAAATATCTTACCTCATTCGATCATGAGAAGAAGATAATCTACTATACGGATATCGACGGAAATAAAGGCGAATTCGATTATTCAGCATTCGGCTGATAACTCTGATAACAATGTAAACGATAAGGGCTGCCTCGGAAATGAGACAGCCCTTGATCATTTTATGGCATGTGAATTCTTATTTCTTTTTATTCTGACTGTGACATTTACCTGCAAGTGCGCAGTTGGAGCAGTTGCAGCCGCATGAGCTCTTGCCGGCTTTCTTGTCTTTGATCAGGCTCCTTGCTGCAAAGAAGACGGCAACAGCAACGAGTGCTATTACTAAGATGTTAACCCAGTTTGCAGCAAGCCAGCCAATCATAAATGCAGTCCTTTACTTTGCTGTCTTGACAGGTCTTACAAGGAGGTACACAAGTCCTGCAAGAACGAGCAGAGCGAATATCAGTCCGAGTACGTTTACGGCGCCTGTGAAAAGGAGGCCAAGCTGGTAAACGATAAGTGCGATTGCGTAAGCGAATACGCACTGATAACCGATTGCGAACCATGTCCACTTTGCGTTGTTCATCTCTCTCTTGATAGCACCGATAGCTGCGAAGCAGGGAGCGCAGAGGAGGTTGAAGATGAGGAACGCGAAGCCGGAGAGCTGGTTCAAGCCTTCGAAATCAAGTACACCGAATACACCGACGACTTCTTCCTTGGCAACAAGACCCATGATCGTTGCGATTGTTGCCTTGATGTTAGCAAAGCCCAAAGGAGCGAAGATCCACTTTAATGCGTTTCCGATAATACCGAGAACTGATGCTTCAAGCTCCATATCAGGATCGAATCCGAAGCCTGCTTCTGTGTTTCCGAAAACCTTACCAAGCCAGATTACAATGGATGAGATGAGAATGACTGTTCCGGCCTTCTTGATGAAGGACCAGCCACGCTCCCACATGGATCTCAAGAGGTTTCCAATTGTCGGCCAGTGGTAAGCGGGAAGCTCCATGACGAACGGAGCGGGATCGCCTGCAAAAGGCTTTGTCTTCTTAAGGATGATGCCTGAGATAACAACAGCTGCAACACCGATGAAGTATGTTGAAGGTGCTACCCAGGAACCGCTGAATGCGGTATGGCGGAACAAAGCAGCTGTGATAAGAGCAATGATAGGGAGCTTCGCGCCGCAGGGGATAAAGGTTGTTGTCATGATGGTCATTCTTCTGTCACGCTGGTTCTCGATCGTACGTGATGCCATGATACCCGGAACGCCGCATCCTGAAGATACGAGCATAGGGATGAATGACTTACCGGAAAGACCGAATCTTCTGAAGATACGGTCGAGTACGAATGCGACTCTTGCCATGTATCCGCAGGATTCAAGGAATGCGAGAAGTAAGAAGAGAACGAGCATCTGGGGTACGAAGCCCAATACTGCACCGACACCGCCGATGATACCGTCAACGACAAGACCTGTAACGAATTCGTTAGCGCCAGCCTTCTCGAGCAACCCGGAAACCATATCAGGGATGGAAGGAACGAATACGGCGCCTTCAGTCTCATCCATAGCAGGAGTGGTAAATTCGCCTTCTTCATCAAGAGCGCCGGATTCAACGAGAGGTGCTTCGATGTCATAGCCCTTTTCCATGAGTTCTGCTGAGTAGAATCCATAGTCTTCCTCGAAAGCGCCGAAGTCAGCATCTTCGAAGTCAGCCTGGAGATTCTCTGCACCAGTTACGTCTTTTTCAACAGCTTCGTCGATAACAGCCTTAACGCCGTCAACGAATACAGCTTCGCCTGCCCAGTTATCAACATTCTCGTCATACTGTTTCTGGCCGATGCCTAAGAAGAAGAAACCGTCACCGAAGAGATTGTCATTTGTCCAGTCGGTCATATTGGTTCCTAATGTGGTCATTGCGATGAAGTAAACGAGCCACATGATGAGCGCGAAAATAGGAAGACCGAGGATACGGTTGGTTACGATCCTGTCGATCTTATCTGATTTGGAGAGCTTTTCCTTGGACTTCTTCTTGTAGCAAGACTTGATGATGGAAGCGATATAGACATAGCGCTCGTTTGTGATGATGGACTCTGCATCGTCGTCGAGCTCTGTCTCAGCTGCCTTGATGTCGTTCTCGATGTGGTCCATTGTCTCTTTGGAGATGCCGAGCTTCTCGATGACTTTCTCATCGCGCTCGAAGATCTTGATCGCGTACCATCTCTGCTTGTCCGGATTCATATCGTGGAGGCATGCCTCTTCGATGTGAGCCAGAGCGTGTTCTACGGGACCTGAGAAAGTGTGCGGAGGAACTGTCTTGGTGTTGTTAGCAGCCTTGATGGCTTCCTCTGCAGCCTCCATGATGCCCGTGCCCTTAAGAGCGGAGATGGATACTGCCTTGCAGCCCATCTGCTTGGAGAGCATATCAAGGTCGATCTTGTCGCCGTTCTTATTAATGATATCCATCATATTTACTGCCATTACGACAGGGATACCCAATTCAGTAAGCTGTGTTGTGAGGTAGAGGTTACGCTCCAGGTTCGTACCGTCTACGATGTTGAGGATAACGTCAGGATTCTCATCGATGAGATAATTACGTGCTACGACTTCCTCTAAAGTATAAGGGGAGAGGGAATAGATACCCGGAAGGTCTGTGATGGTTACGCCATCGTGCTTTTTGAGCTTACCTTCCTTTTTCTCGACTGTTACGCCCGGCCAGTTGCCGACGAACTGGTTGGAACCCGTGAGAGCGTTGAAGAGTGTTGTCTTACCGCTGTTCGGGTTACCCGCTAATGCGATCTTTATTTCTTTAGCCATGTATTATTAATTCCTCCATTAACTATCGGTTCAGTATTCTGTGAGAGTAAAACTGCGCGTGCGAGCGATTCTGCACAAGCGAAGCGCGGAAGCCCTAGCGAGCATGTGCAGTTTTACTCGACTTCGACCATTTCTGCGTCGTTCTTACGAAGAGATAATTCATAACCTCTTACGGTAACTTCGACCGGATCACCCAAGGGGGCTACCTTGCGTACATAGATCTCAACGCCTTTGGTGATTCCCATGTCCATGATCCTGCGCTTTACGGCACCTTCACCGTGGAGCTTTACGACCTTAACGGTCTGTCCTACCTTCACTTCCTTTAGTGTCTTCATATATTCCTCCTGTTTAATTAATAACCATCGTCAGACCATGATCTTCATGGCCATGTCCCTGTTGAGTGCGATCCTGGATTCCTTTACCTTGAGGATCACGCTGCCGTCGTTAACGTTAATAAGGGTTACAAATCCGCCCGGGACGATTCCTAAGTTTTCCAGATGAAGTTTTACTTCGGGACTTCCGCCGACTTTTTTTACGATCATTTCTTCGCCGCAATCGGCAACAACAATAGGCATCATGTCTGTCTCCTATAAATATAGTAAGGATTAACACACAAAAGTTAGTCCTATCTAATTAGTTACGGCTAACATTATATTTGTCATCGGGAAAAATGCAAGTGTAAAAATCTAAAACTGTCAATTATCACAAGGGTTTGCGAGAAATCAAGAAATTTTATGTTGACAAGTTAGTTAACTCTAACTAATATGTTTTGCGGCCGTTAGGCTAAACTAACTATTGCGAAAAATATTTTCGGGGGTGTTGAAGTGAAGAAGAAAAGTACGCTTTCCTGGGTTCTCGAATTTGCGGGCAGGAAATCAAAGTATTTTGGCTGGAGCGTTGTGCTGGCGATCTTGGGAGTAGCATTGTCGTTCGCTCCCTATATTGTCATGTCTGATATTGTCGTTCAGCTTCTGAACGGGAATAGAGATTGGAATTACTATTTAAGTAAGATGATCCTTATGGCTGTTTGCTGGGTATTAAGACTTACTTGCCATTCTTTTTCAACATCGTTGTCTCATATGGGAACATTCAATGTTTTGGGCACTGTCAGAAGACAGCTCTGCGAGAAGCTCTCGACGATCCCTTTGGGATCAGTACTTGCTGACAACAGCGGTGCTTATAAGAACATTATCGTTGAACGTGTAGATTCGATGGAGACGACATTAGCTCACATCATCCCTGAGTTTACGGCTAATATCATCCTTCCGATAGTTATATTCGTATATCTCCTTACTGTTGACTGGAGAATGGGCCTTGCAAACCTTATCTCCGTTGTCATCGGTGGTTTCCTGGCCGTCGGAATGCTCATTAAGAGCAGAGGCGGTTATGAGGTCTCAGTACAGAAGACTAAGGCTTTGAATGATACTGCTGTCGAATACATTAACGGTATTGAAGTAATCAAGGCATTCGGCAAATCCAAGACTTCATACGATAAGTTCGTAACAGCTGCCAGAGAAGGCGCTGACTGCTTTATCAACTGGATGAGAAGATGCATCTGGTGGCAGACAGGATTCATGGCTTTCATGCCTGCTACATTCTTAGGCGTACTGCCGGTAGGTTTATTGCTTGTTCAGAACGGGAGCCTCACACCCGAGAGCTTTGTCATGTGCGTGATCCTTTCAGCGGGTCTTATTACACCCCTGATCGTTGCTTTCTCATATGCAGATGATTTCTTAAAGATAAAGACGATATACGGCGAGGTTACAGAGATACTCGAAAGAGAGGATATGAAAAGGCCTGATACTCTTACAAAAGAGCCGGCCGGATCTGATATCAAGCTTACAAATGTTAAGTTCAAGTATAAGGATGCCGAAGTTCTCCACGGAATCAACATGGAGATAAAGCAGGGTGAGGTCAGTGCTATCGTAGGACCTTCGGGTTCAGGCAAGAGCACTATCGCAAGGCTCATTGATTCCTTGTGGGATCCTAATGAAGGCGAGATCACATTTGGCGGAGTAAATATCAAGGATATCCCTCTTGATTACTATATGAGCCAGATTGCTTATGTTGCCCAGGATAATTACCTTTTCGATCTTTCCATCAAGGAAAATATCAGACTCGGCAAGAAGGGCGCTACTGATGAAGAAGTAATCGATGCTGCCAAGAAGTGCGGCTGCCACGAATTCATCTTAGGACTCGAAAACGGTTACGACACGGTAGTAGGCGGTGCAGGCGGACACCTCTCCGGCGGTGAGCGTCAGAGGATCTGCATTGCGAGAGCCATGCTTAAGAATGCTCCTGTAGTTATTCTGGATGAGGCTACGGCCTATACCGATCCGGAGAATGAAGCTCTCGTTCAGTCCAGTGTCGCAAAGCTCGTACAGGGCAAGACTTTGATCGTTATCGCACACAGGCTTTCCACTATCGTTGATGCAGACAAGATCTTCGTCATCAATAAAGGAAATCTTGAAGCATCCGGAACTCATGAAGAGCTCCTTGAAACATGTCCTCTTTACAGCAATATGTGGGCAGCCCACAGCATGGCAAAGGATGAAGCAGAGACAGAAGGTGTTGCCATGAGCGGAAAGGAGGCCCTCAATGTTTGAGATGATTAAGAAGTTCTTCGATTTCTGTGATCAGAAGAACAGAAAGAAACTATATAAAGCAGTAGTACTCGGTGTTTTCGATGCGATCCTGGGTGCGATGAAGATACCTGCGGCATTCGTAGCATTTGGCGCCGTGATCGATCAGAAAATCGATACTAAGACTATCCTTCTTGTAATCGGTCTGATGCTGCTGAGTACTATAGGAAAGACGTGCGTCAACAGATTTGCCCATATGCTCGAGACAGAAGGCGGTTACGATACTTGTGCAGGCAAGAGAATTCAGATAGCCGAGCACTTAAGGTATCTCCCGATGGGATATTTCAATGTTACGAGCTTAGGACACATTACATCAGTTACCACAAACACGATGGAGCAGGTAGGCGATATCGCCACGAGAGCCATCATGATGGTCCTTCAGGGCAGTATTACAACTATAGTAATCGGTGTCGGCATGTTCTTCTTCGACTGGAGGATCGGCGTGATCGCGGTTACCGGAATCACCATATTCTTCCTGTGGAACAAGGTGACTAATTACAAGGTAGCAAAAGTAGCAGGCGAGAAGCTCGAATCAGACAGGGATATCGTAGGCGTAATTCTCGAATACATTCAGGGAATTGCCGAGATACGTAATTACAACATTATCGGACTTAATACATCACGCGTCTCCAAAGCGATCGACCGTAAGGTCAAGGCTGACATATCTGCTGAAATGGCTGCTATTCCTGCTGTAGGCATACAGATGCTTATAAGCAAGCTTACAGGCGTCGTAATAGCAGGTGCCTCGATCTATTTCTATATGTCAGGTTCTATGGAGCTTGTATACACCATCACGATGCTCATGTGCTCTTTTATGGTATTCGAATCACTTGATGCTGCAGGTGTTTATACTGCGCTCTTGAAGATTATCGGCAAGGGCGTTGATCTCGCTAACGAGATCACGGATCTTCCTCAGATGGATATTGACGGCGAGGACATTAAGCCTGAGAACAGAGATATCCGTTTGGAGAACGTAAGCTTTGCTTATGAGAACCGGAAGATCATCGACAACGTAACTCTCGATATCAAGGAGAATACAACGACAGCGATCGTAGGACCTTCAGGCGGCGGTAAGACAACTATCACATCGCTTATCGCAAGATTCTGGGATGTTCAGGAAGGCAAGGTAACGCTTGGCGGAAGGGACGTAAGAGAATACAGCTTTGACTCGCTCATGGAGAACTTCAGCTTCGTATTCCAGAGGGTCTATCTTTTCGAAGACACTATCGCAAATAACATCAGATTCGGAAGACCTGACGCTTCTATGGAAGAAGTTATTGCAGCAGCAAAGAAAGCATCCTGCCACGACTTCATAATGGCTCTTCCTGACGGATACGACACTTTGGTAGGCGAGGGCGGCGCATCGCTCTCAGGCGGTGAGAAGCAGAGGATCGCTATCGCTAGAGCGATCATGAAGGATTCGCCGATCATCATCTTAGATGAGGCTACAGCTAACGTTGACCCTGAGAATGAGAAGGAACTCACTGAAGCTATAGAGAACCTTACCAAAGAGAAGACGATCATCATGATCGCTCACAGGCTTAAGACCGTAAGGCATGCTGACCAGATCATCGTTGTCGATAAGGGTCAGATAGTCCAGAAGGGCAGACATGAGGACCTGATCAATCAGGAAGGCATTTATAAGAATTTCGTATCCGGCAGAAAACAGGCAGTCAGCTGGAAGATCTCGTAATTACAGGAGGACAAAATGGAAAACAATAATAAGAAGCTTAAGGCTAAAGATTTTATAACTATCGGTATCTTCACAGCAATACTTTTTGCTGTAGAATTCGCATTAGGAATGCTCGGATATATCCATCCTTTTATCGTTGCGGCATATGTAATCATACTGCCTCTGGCAAGCGGCATCCCCATGATGCTCTTCTACACGAAGGTAGAGAAATTCGGCATGATAACGATCGTTTCGGTCCTCCTTGCGATCATCATGTTCGTCGGAGGCATGGGATATCTTGGAGCTCCTTTGATCATTATCTCAGGCCTTGTAGCTGACTTTATCGCTAAATCCGGAAACTATAAGAGCTTCAAAAAGACGGTGCTCAGCTTCGGTATTTTCAATTTCTGGATCTGTTCAAACTATTTCCCGATCCTTGTTACAGCGGAAAGCTACCGTAAGGATCTTATCGACGGCGGTTTTTCTGCTGAATATGCAAATAATCTCTTTGCAGCGATAAATGTAAAGACGATCGGAATCCTTGTTGTTCTCTGCTTCGTTTTCGGATGTATAGGAGCTGTTATCGGCAAGGCTGTAGTAAAGAAGCATTTCGAGAAGGCCGGAATCGTATAACATGAGACTCGATCCCAGAACAAAGCTGTTTATGGTATTTGTCATATCACTCATCGCCATGATGAGTGCGACAACGCCTGTGCTGTGGGCAATCAGACTTATCATTACGCTGATTCCGATCGTACTTCTGATCCTTGAGAAGAAGTATTCATCAGCTTTGCGCTTTTTCCTGGCTTACGGGATAGCACTGGTCTTATTGTTGTTTTTTATCTCGGAGAATTCAGAAGGCATTATCGCATCGCTGCTCATAGGCTACTGCGGAATCGTCGTACAGTTCATGCCGGCGCTTATAACAGCGTGGTATGTGATCAGGACTACGAAGATAGGCGAGTTCATGTCATGCATGCAGAAGATGCATATACCTGACGGCATCGCAGTATCACTTGCGGTGGTAATGCGTTTCTTCCCGACGATCAAGGAAGAATATTCTTCCATTAACGATGCAATGAGGATGAGAGGCGTCATGTTAGGTGGCGGCAATGTCCTCAGAATGTTTGAATTTCGAATGATACCGCTCCTTTTCTCGTGCGTTAACATAGGCGAAGAACTGTCCGCGGCAGCGATCACCAGAGGTCTTGGTGGAGACTCCAAGAGGTCAAGCTTAATAGAGCTTAAGCTTGGTCTTGCAGATTATCTGTTGATGTCTTTCCTTACTGCCGCGACAGTCATCTTCGTAATGTACAAGTATTTCTTATGAGTATCGTAGAGCTCGAAAACATAAACTTTCAGTACAAGGGATCTAAAGATGGTTCCCTTGATAACATCAATCTCAATATCGAAAAGGACCAGACGGTCCTTCTCTGCGGTGCTTCAGGCTCCGGCAAGACGTCGATAATAAGGCTTATAAACGGGCTTATTCCGCATTACTATTCAGGTGAACTTGAAGGTGATATAAGGGTTGCCGGACATGATGTCAAAAAGACTGAACTTCATGAACTGGCAGGCACTGTCGGAACTGTCTTCCAGAACCCCAGAAGCCAGTTCTTCTCGGTTGATACCGACGGAGAGATCGTCTTCGGTCCTGAGAATATCGGCCTTGAACCCAAAGAAATAAAGGCCAGGTTAAATGACGTCGTAGCAGAGATGGATCTTGACGAGTTGCTGGGAAGAAGTATTTTCGATCTGTCAGGCGGTCAGAAACAGAGGATCGCATGCGCTTCTGTAGCGGCACTCCTGCCGGATGTAATCCTTCTCGATGAACCGTCGTCTAATCTCGATTTCGACTCCATAGAACTTCTCCGCGGAATAATCCTGGAATGGAAGAGACAGGGCAAGACTATCGTCATCTCAGAGCACAGATTGTGGTATCTCAAGGACGCCGTAGACCGCGTCATCTATATGGAAAAAGGTAAGATGGCAAGAGAGTGGACAGGCGATGAGTTTAATTCTTTGAGCGAGGAAGAGGTTAAGTCTTATAAGTTAAGACCGGTCGTACTGGAAGAAGAACTCATCAGGGATATCCGCGGCGAGAGTGCGTCATCCTTTTGTGATGCCGGAGAAGCAATTGAACTTAAAGATTTTTACTTCAGTTATAATAAGCACCCTTACCTCATCTTCAAGAGACATTTCAAAGAATCAGACGGTGAATCGTTAAATCTTAATATTCCGTCATTAAGGATTCCGAAGGGTAAGATAATCGGTCTTGTCGGCCCGAACGGTACCGGCAAATCCACGTTCTTGAGGTGTCTTTGCGGTTTGGAGCGTGACTGCAGGGGTAAGATATCAGTTGGTGGGAAAACATTTAAGGGCAGAGATCGCCTTAAGATCTGTTATATGGTCATGCAGGATGTTAACCACCAGCTCTTTACGGATAGTGTTAAGTCCGAAGTAATGCTTTCCATGATTGATAAAGATGAGAAACGCTGTGACGAGATATTAGAGAACCTGGGGCTTCTGGAATATAAGGAGACGCATCCCATGGCTTTGTCAGGCGGGCAGAAGCAGCGTGTTGCGATAGCTTCTGCAATCGCTTCGGATGCTGAAATCCTGCTTTTCGACGAGCCGACATCAGGTCTGGATTACTCGCATATGGAAAAGGTAGGCATGCTTCTTAAGGAATTAGCCTCTCAGGGGGCTTCGGTTATCGTGTCTACTCACGATCCCGAGCTTATCTCGGAGTGCTGTGACTATATTCTGGGTATAAACCGCGGTAGGGCTGTGTATCTAAAAGAGAATAAGAAGCTCTAAATGCCTGAATTTATTGATTTTGAGAATCAAAATCAGTTTTGGTTTACAAAAATTAGTTTATATTAACTTTTTGACCATAGATAACCCTCTGTGGTTCTTAATCCTTGTCAAAAACATAGATGTAATATTACAGTTAGCGTGAACTAACATATAGTCAGAAATACTAACGGAGAGTGTAAAAATGCATATTGAAACAAAAGACTTAAAGAAGTCTTATGGCGAAGGCGGCAGTTTTGCCCAGGTTCTGAAAGGTATTAATATCAAGGTCGAGAAGGGCGAGATGTGCGTTATCCAGGGCACTTCAGGTTCCGGTAAATCCACGCTTCTTAATTGTATCGGCGGTCTTGACAGCATTGATTCGGGTAATGTTTCCGTGGCTGGCACGCTTATTGAAGGACTTAAGGGCGAACGCCTCTCGGATTACAGGAGAGATAATCTCGGATTCATCTTCCAGTTCTATAATCTTGTTCCGAATCTTACCGTAAGAGAGAACATCCAGGTGTGCGAATATCTGTCAAAGGACCCTCTTAATGTTGATGAACTCTTAGATATTCTTGGTCTTACAGAACATCAGAAGAAGTTCCCCTCACAGCTGTCAGGCGGCCAGCAGCAAAGGTGCGCGATCGCAAGAGCACTTGTTAAGAATCCGAAGGTGCTTCTCTGTGACGAACCGACGGGCGCTTTGGATTCAAGGACATCAAGAGATATCCTGGTCCTTCTGGAGAAGATCAACAAGCAGTACGGCACGACTATGCTGATCGTAACCCACAACAACTCGATAAAGAACATGGTAGACCATGTTATCTATCTGAAAGATGGAGAGATATACAAGGATTACTATAACGAAGTGAAAACCCCGGCAGCGGAACTGGAGGATCTCTGATATGGGGTGGATATTATTTAAAAGAGCGGTAAGAGATCTTAAAGCCGGCTGGGCAAGATACATAGCCTTATCGCTACTGATCATTTTCTCTATCTTTATCGTAACAAGCCTCATGGGCGCTGCAGCTACGGTAATCGATTACACGGAGTTAAGAGACAGGGAACTTTGCAGGGAAGACGGCGAGTTCTCTGTTTTCGTGCCCTTGCGTGATGAGGAGCTCTCGAAAATCACGTCCAGAGGAGTCTCTATAGAGAAGATGTTCTATGCTGATTATCCTTTAAACGATCAGCAGATATTAAGAGTCTTCAGGGTAAGGGAGAATATCAACAAAATATCAATAATCGAAGGCGCGCTTCCTGCAAATGACGGGGAAGCCGTTATCGAGAGGCGATTCTCTGAAGTAAACGGGATCAATACCGGCGATAAAGTGATGATCGCTGATAAAGAGTTTACTGTATCAGGAATCGGTGCGGCACCGGATTACAATAACCTCCTTAAAAAGGTCTCTGATTCGGTCGTTGACAGTAAATCCTTCGGCCTTCTTTTCTTAACTCCGAAAGCATATGAGGATCTGTATTCCACAGGAAGTTCCTTGTCTTCTGAAGAATATTACTACGCTTATCTTCTAAACGGCGCCATGAGCGAGGAAGAACTTAAGAATACGCTGGAAGATATAGAATTTAATGTCGATGATATCGATGACGAATATTTCAAAGAGTATTGGAAAAGACTGACTAAGAAAAAGGACGATCTTCTTGATGGCATAAAAGAGCTGAAAGACGGTGCTGACGAACTGGCTGACGGAGCCGAAGATCTTGCTGACGGCACCGGAGAGCTCAAAGACGGTGTAAAAGAGCTTAAGGATGCAGTGCCAGATCTTAAGAAGGGCGTAAAAGATCTTGATGACGGTGCTGCTGAGATGGAAAAGGGCGTCAAGGCATATACCGACGGTGTAGGCAAAGTGGCAACCGGCGCCTCACAGGTATCTGACGGAGCTTCCAAGCTTGCGAAAGGCACCAAGGCTTTAAATGAAGGCGCAAAGCAATACGGAAGTGCCGTTGACCAGTATGCCCAGGGCGCTGCTGCCATGGCTAAGAGCGAAGATCCCTATGTGGCAGGCGTTGCGGCTGGTCTTGCAGGTCCTGCAAAAGACCTGGCTGACGGTTATTCCCAGATCAAGAGCGGCGTTGCAGGAGTCGATTCCGGAGCGAAGTCATTGAGCAGCGGTGCTAATTCTCTTTATAACGGTATCAAGAAGCTGAAAGAGAACAGCAACGCATTAAGAAGCGGTGCAACCGCTCTTCACAAAGGCACATCAGCACTTAAGAAGGGTGCGGATGAACTCTCTAAAGGTATTAATGAGCTTTACGATGGCTCAGATGAATTAAATAAGGGCGCAAAGGATCTTGCAAAGGGAGCAAGAGAACTTTCTGACGGAGTAAATGAGCTCTCGGATGAGGCGAATGAACTCGTAGATGATGTTTTCGACATCAAGACATCCAATCTGATGATGTTTATGAACCACGATGATAATCCGAGGATCGATACGGCAGCAGATGACGTGCAGATCAATTATTCCGCGAGCATTATCTTCGGAATACTGCTCGTAGTGCTTTTCGCATACGTAATATCAGTATTCATCGTTCATACGATCGATCAGGAAAGCTCGGTCATAGGCGCTCTTTATTCAATGGGAGTAAAGAGAAGAACGCTCACGTTAAGCTATGTCGCAGTACCGGTCATCGTGACTTTTGTCTCCGGCGTGATCGGCACATTGATAGCTGTTCTGACTCCTGCGGGAATAGAAGCACAGCTTGCTGATTCTTTGGGCTACTACTCGATGCCTAAGCTGGAAGTCGAGATAACACCTTTTATTCTTATTTATGGCCTTGTAGTACCTCCGGTAACCGCATTTATCGTAAATGTTCTTGTTATCCGCAAGAGGCTTAAGAAGACACCTCTGGCGCTTCTCCGCAATGAGAAGAAAGCCGTCCGCGGCAAGGAACTTAATATTAAAGGCCTGAAGTTCATTAACCTGTTCAGGATCAGACAGATGCTTCGTGAGATCCGCGCAGGACTTGCAGTCATCCTCGGTCTATTCATGAGCCTTCTTGTAGCCTTCATGTCGCTCAACACCTATGTGTACTGCGGAAAAGTCAAAGACTACTATGTAAGCCAGACTAAATACGAATACATGTACAACTACAAATACCCGACAGAGGAAGTGCCTGAAGGCGGATATGAGGCCATTGCACAAGGCTTTAAGAAAGAGATTTACGGTTATACATTCGATGTCACTCTTATGGGTATAACGAAGGATAATCCGTTCTTTGATACCGGAGATCTTCCGGATAATGACTCAGACATCGTATTAAGTTCTGCAGTGGCTATCAAATATAACCTTTCTGTAGGCGACGAGTTTACTCTCAAGGATACCAACGGAGGCAGATTATATGCTTTCAGGGTGTCGAATATATTCGATTATTCCGCGTCGATGATGGTGTTCATGGACATAGACAGAGCAAGGGATATGTTCGGCCTGGCTGACGATTACTACAATGTCGTTTTCTCAGATCACGCCCTTGATATCGACAGCGGAAGGCTTTATTCCACTGTCTCGAAAAGCGAGATCGAGAAATCCGCCGGCATCTATTCCGACATGATGGGACCTATGATCATAACCATGTCGACGGGCTCTGCAGTAATCTTTGTTGTCGTAATGTATCTCATGATAAAGATGATGATCGACAGATCGTCATTCAATATATCGCTCATGAAGATCTTTGGATTCAGGAGAAGAGAAGTCCGGAAGATGTATCTTGACGGCAATTTCTATATGGTCGCAATAGGCGCACTTATCGTAATACCGCTTTGTAAGATGATCATGGATTACGTCTATCCGAGATATCTCGTAAGCAATGTAGGCGTCGG
>JAEEGI010002088.1_pt1 | contig 49462 bp, 41 predicted proteins | sample 8958751 | NCBI WGS metagenome assembly JAEEGI01 (sample SAMN16246545, study PRJNA631951) | gut metagenome | biome: gut microbiome; feature: rumen; material: KS-attached | host: Bos | place: Iran: Karaj | collected 2018-10
GGTGTCATTGATGCCGTTTGCGCCGGAGCCGCGTACATTGATGCGCGAGTAGCGGATGTTGGCGTCGATGGAGGTGTTGGGCGACGTCTTGAAGTTGCCCTTGAAGTTGAGGTTGTCGCGGTAGTAGTCAGACCCTACCATGATGGCCTTGTCACCGGTATGGGCGTAGCCGACGGTCCAGTTGTAGTTGTCGCCGCTGCCGGACACGGAGAAGTCGGTGGAGGAAGTCTGCCCGGTCTTGCCGAACACTGCGCTGACCCAGTCGTTTCCGGCCAGGCCGGAATAGAGCTCGAGGTCGTTGAACGATCCGAAGTAAGGGATGTAGTTGTTGCTGAGGTTGTCGCGGATGGAGGCGAGCTCGTACTGGAACTTTACGAAATTGTAAGGGTCCATGGCCACGATGGCTTCCTTGTTGGCCATCCTCTTGAGACCGTAGTAGCTGTTGAACTTGACGGATACCTTCTGGCCCTTGTCGGCGCTCTTGGTGGTCACGATGACGACGCCGTTGGCGCCTCGGCTACCGTAGATGGCCGTGGAGAATGCATCCTTGAGGACGTCGATGGACTGGATCTCCGATGAGGAAATGTCGTTGATGGACTCCACGGGGAAGCCGTCGACGATGTAGAGAGGAGAGTTGTCCTGGGTGATGGAGCCGCCGCCGCGGACACGGATCTTGATGTCCGCGTCGGGGTCGCCTTCGGTGGTGGTCACGGACACGCCGGCCATCTTGCCCGAGAGGGCCTGGCTGACGGTGGTGACGGGCTGTTCGGCGATCTTGTCGCTGTTGACCGATGACACCGAACCCAGGAGGTCACGGCGCTTGACGGCCTGATAACCTACGACGACCACTTCGTCGAGAAACGTGGAGTCCTCTTTGAGGACGGCGTCGATCTGCGTACGTCCGTCGATGGCGACGGTCAGGTCCGCAAGACCGATAAACGAGAAAACAAGATTCTTTGCGTCAGCCGGTACGGTGATGGAGTAATCTCCGTCGAGTCCGGTCACCACTCCGATGGTGGTGCCTTCGACGAACACTCCCGCACCCATCAGCGGTTCCCCGCTCTCGTCCGTCACGACGCCCTTGATGGTCGTCTGGGCGGACAGGGACAGGGCGGCTGCCAGGCCGATGATCGCAAGAAGGAGTTTCTTTGCTGATTGTTTCATACAGAGTTGATTGGTTGATAGTTTATATTGATAATTATAGTTTCGTATATGTGCCGCCGGCATTCTGGGCGGAGACTATGTCCCTGACCAGATAGTGGAGGTACATTTCGAGATTGGTATAGCGTGAGTTCTTGTCAAGGGTCACGGCGCCGGCGTCGGAGTCCTTGGACTTGTCCAGTCCGAACTGCTCCTCGAACCAGTCGGGCATGCCGTCTCCGTCGGAGTCTTTGGTCCTGGCAAGCTGCTCGGCCGTGGCGTTGTATGCAGGCCATCCGCCGACGTCGGAAGGGGTGTTGATGATCTTACCGGTATTGTTCTTCACGCCGTTCACGGTTCGGGTGTCCACTTCGTCACGGTGTAGACAGTCTCCACCGTAGGCCAGAACCATATCTTTACCGTCCCCGACTGTATGCGTGGTGGCGTATGCATCTTTTATGGGAAGCGCTTCGGTCCGGAACGAATAGCCGGAAGGAAGGTCATAGGACTTGGCATCGTGGAAATACACGCCGTGCACCATATTATTTTCCGTGATGTCACTATACGCGGTATGAAGGTTCCCCGAGAAGTAAAGCTCGGGATATCCGTACTCTGTCTTGGAGGAAGAATAAATGCTGTACGCATCCACGAAGTAGTGGCGGTCCTTGGAGTCAGGACCGGGCATGTACCAGCAGTTCACGAAGTTGAAGTGCCCGCCTTCGCCGCCGTACGTGCTGTTGTCGCCCCAGTTGTAGACGACGAGGTTGCGAAGGTCGACATTGCCCCGCTTGGACCAGTCGAACTCGCTGCCTGACTTGGGGTAGATCTCGGGATGGTCGATCCTGGGGTTGCGGCTGTGGTGGTTGGCCAGGAGGTTGTGGTGGAACGATGCGTCCTTGCCGCCCCAGATGCCTCCGTAGCCGTGGGCGCCTTTGGAGTGGGCGCTGTTGTTCATGCTCTCGGTGAGGATGCACCACTGGAGGGTGAAACGGTCGTTGGCATAGAACGAAGCGCACTCGTCGATGGACCAGCTCATGGAGCAATGGTCGATGATGATGTTGCTCCTGTAGCGGCCCCAGATGCAGTCTTCGCCGTCACCTGCCTTTGGTCCTTCATCTCCAAGGCGGAAATGCAGGAAGCGGATGATGACGTTGTCCGCTGCGATGTTGACCGTATAGTTCTTGATGCAGATGCCGTCGCCCGGCGCCGTCTGGCCGGCGACGGTCAGGTCGCCGTTCTTGATCTGGATGGCGGACTCGAGGGCGATTACTCCGGCAACGTCGAACACGACCGTGCGGGCGCCGGAAGCGGTGAGCGCAGCGCGCAGCGATCCGGTGCCGCTGTCATTGAGGTTGGTGACGTGGATGACCCTTCCGCCCCTGCCGCCGGTGGTGTACATCCCGCCGCCTTCGGCGCCGGGGAATGCACGTGCGACTCCGTCCTCTTCAGTCCCGGGAATGGAGAAGTCTTCATAATACTTGTCGGTGGGCTGCGGATCCGGTCCGGGACCCGGACCGGGATCGGGCTCCGCCTCGGTGGAGGCGTTCAGCCCAACGTACTTGGAGGCTCCGGCATCGTTGAAGGCGCGGACTTCGAAGCGGTACTCCGTACCTGCGGTCAGCCCGTTCACGGTGGCGTTGCGGTTGATGGTGCTGCCGCTGCCGACCTCCGTCGAGCCTAGTGTCAGCCGGTACTCGTAGCCGGCGGCGTCGGAAACGGGATTCCACTGGAATGCCAGGGAAGTCTTGGTGGCAGAGTGCAGCGCGAGGCCTTCCGGCGACGCCGGGGCCTGCTGCTGAGGCTGCTCCGGCTCGTCGCCGCCGCAGCCCGCGGCCAGGACGGCCGCCAGCACTATGCAAGCAAGTATTCTAAGTCTCTTCATATTATCTCCTTTCCATCTCGAGCGAAGCCCAGATGAACGGACCGACTCCCTTCGGGTCGTTGCTCCGTACGGGTTCGCTAAGGTAATAGGCGAAATCGCCCATGCGCATATCCTTTCCGCCGAGTCCTCCGACGCTGCAGCACTGGTTGATGTTCAGCAGTCCGTTCTCGTCCTCGGTTATGAATGTCTTCACCAGTCCGTCATAGACCTTGCGGGCATACTTCTCGAGCGAAGCGTCGAGAAATCCGAGCCTGACTCCCTTCAGCAGCGTGTAGCTGAACATTGCCGAACAGGTGGCTTCGAGATAGTTGCCTTCGCGTCCGGGGCAGTCCAGCACCTGATACCACATCCCCGTGTCCGTGTCGGCGAAGGAGGGGAGTACGTCCACGATCCTCCTAAGTATTTCCAGAAGCTTCCCACGGCCTTCGGTACCCTCCGGCATTATCTCAAGCACCTCGACAAGGGCCATGCAGTACCAGCCCAGTGCCCTGCCCCAGCAATGCTGGGACTGGCCCGTCTCGGGGTCGCACCAGAACATCGAACGGGTCTCGTCCCAGGCGTGACGGTAAAGTTTCGTCGCCGGGTCGTAAGTGCGGCGTGCGGCCACGACGAAGTCGTTGATGATGTCAGCCCATCCGGCGTCCTTGTCCTCCGCATAACGCGCGGTATATTCGGCATAGAACGGCTCCGCCATATACAGGCCGTCAAGCCATATCTGGTACGGGTAAACGGTCTTGTGCCAGAAGGCTCCTTCGCTCGTGCGCGGATGCCGGGAAAGCCTCGTCATCATGCTGTCGATGGCGAAACGGTACTTTTCCTTGCCGGTATCGTCGTAAAGCTGGTACATTGTCCTCGCGGGGCAGACTTTGTCGACGGTGTAGTCCCCCTTATAATAGTACGTCACATGTCCGTCGTCCTCGATGCAGAGGCCGTACCAGTCGTCCACGTACTTCAGGATGTCTTCGCCGCCATATGTCTCATATACGTCCAGGAACGCTTTCATCTCAAGTCCGGGAGTGTAGTTCCAGTTGATCTTGCCTTCGCAGAAATCCAGATAGGTGCCGTCCGGGCAGCGGGACATCTCGCTGCGGACCATCCGCACCGAGAGAGGTTCGGCGGATTGCTTCCCGCAGGCCGAGAGCGCCAGGATGCCCAGGAGTAATATGACTGTCCTTTTCATTCTCATCTGTTGTCAAAGGGATTCCAGGCGGCGCTGCCGCCCCTGCCCATTACTTTTTCGAAAGTGTACTCCGCGGCCTGCCTGGCCGTGAGTTGCTTGCTCCATTTTACGCGGTTCGAGCTGTCTGCGCCGGGACCGGTGCTTGCGTATTCGGCGTAGAACGCGGTCTTGTGGGCCTCGGGCTTGTTCCAGTCGTGCCAGCCTTCGGGACGGATGTGCGCTCCCATCTCGCAGCCGATGTACACGGTCCTGGCGTAAGGCCTCCAAGGCCTCCCGAGGAATACCTTTGTGACGCCCGGAGCCGCTTCAAGGCGGCAGTCTTTGAATACGTAGCCGTATTTCTCGCCCTGCGGGGTCGATGCCGCGGTGATGTAGCTGTCCTTCTTCGACAGAATCGTGCAGTTCTCGAAGTACGCGATGCTGGGTCCGAAGATGAAGTCCGTCGTGCCTTCGATCAGGCAGTCGAGATAGTAGCTCCTCTTCAGGCCGCCGTCGGTGCTGCGGACTCCGAAAGTATAGATGGTATCCTGGTTGGCCGTCAGGCGGCAGCGGTGGAAGAAGAGGCAGTCGCCGTCGGTGAACAGGGCGACGGCCTGTCCAACGACCTCGCCCTCTCCCGCGGAGTTTTCGATGGTCAGGTCCTCGAAGGTGACGTGGTCGGCATGGACGTAGAGAGATGCGCTGCCGGACGTTCCGATTTCGAACCTGCCGTCCGGCCACATCTTGCGCGCGTAATTGTCATAAGTAAGGATAGTCTTGTCCATCCCGGCGCCGCGGATGACGATCCGCTGCTTGCCGGAGGGGATGATGATCCTTTCCTTGTAGGTACCTTCCTTGACATAGATAGTCGTCACTTGGTCGTGGCTGAAGTCGGGGACGGCGTCGATGGCTTCCTGGACTGTGAAGAAGTCGCCCCTGCCGTCTTGCGCCACGACGATGTCGGGCGGCGAGGCCAGCAGGTGGCTCTTGATGCCGTCAAGGGAGCTGTTCCTGATGGCGTCGCACACAAGACCGGCCACGACGCGTGCGCCGTTGGCCTTGGTGTGCGTATTGTCTTCCTTGCCCTCCGGGCAGAATGCATAAACTCCTGCGGGAATCCACATGAAATAAGGGCGCGAGGCCTCGTCCCCGAGGCTCAGCAGCCATTCCGCGCTGGAAGCGGTGATGTCGAGGAGCTCGACGCCGAGCTCCGAGGCCACCTGCTTCATCGCGGCGGGATAGTCCGTGTGGCAGTCGAGATCCAGCTTGCCGTCCTTGAACCAGCGGCGCATCACGGGAGTGAGCAGGACGGGTGTGGCGCCCATCTCACGCACAGTTTTGCAGTACATCCGGAGATTCTCCTGGTACAGACCGTAGGCGGGAGCATAGCGGACGCTGTCGTCCTGCTTGGCGTCGTTGTGGCCGAACTGGATGAAGACGTAGTCGCCGGGCTTGACGGCCGCCTTGACCTTGTCCCAGTGCCCGAGAGTGATGAAGCTCTTGGTACTGCGGCCGTTCACGGCATAGTTGACGACCTTGATGCCGTCGTCCAGAAAATTGGCGAACTGCATGCCCCAGCCCCGTTCGAGATTGCCATTTGAGAGGTCCTTGTCGGCGCAGGTGCTGTCGCCCATCAGATGGATGGTCTGAGCGCTTGATCCCAGACTTATGCAGAGGGCCGCGAAGGCGGCCAGGATGGCTTTCGTAGCTGTCATTCTCTACTGGATGCTGACGTTCTTGCAGAACAGGGTGGTGACCGGCTCTCCGGTTCTGGGGACGATGACGGTATTCTTGAGGGTCACGTCTTCAGACCAGCAGAGCTGGACTCCGACGGTGCTGGTGATGGTGCAACGGTCGATATCGACGCCCTTGACCGGCATTTCGGGGATGCCGTTGAAGAACATTGCGCGGGCGGCGCCGTTGCATACGATGTCGCTGATGTGGATGTCGCGGAAACAGGGAGTGGTCTCGTCGACAGGCTTGGGCTGCTCCTCGACGGGCTCGCCTCCGGCAGCCATGACCTCGACGGCGGACTTACCGCCGTAGTAGAGGTCGAAGAGGAGGGCCTCGGCGACGATGTCCTTCATATATATGTGGTCGATGAAAATGTTGCTGACCACGCCGCCGCGGCCGCGTGTGCTCTTGAAGCGGAGGCCGACGTCAGTGCCGAGGAAGCGGCAGTTGGAAACCTTGATGTTCTCCACCCCGCCTGACATCTCGCTGCCGACGGTGAAACCGCCGTGGCCGTGATAGACCGTGCAGTTGTCCACTATGAGGTTGCGGCACGGGCGCCCGCGCCTGCGGCCGTCGGCGTCCTTGCCGGACTTGATGCAGACGCCGTCGTCGCCGCAGTCGAGGTTGGAATCGACCATGATGACGTTCTCGCAGGAGTCGATGTCGATGCCGTCGCCGTTCTGGGAGTACCAGGGATTACGGATGGTGACGTCCTTGATGATCATGTTGCGGCACATCAGCGGGTGGACGTTCCAGCAGGGGGAGTTCTGGTAGGTACAGCCTTCCAGAAGGACGTTCTCGCAGTTGCGGAGGGAAATCATCACCGGACGGAGGAAACTCTTGATCTCGTTCCATTCCGCTTCGCTGAGGTCGCCGCGCGGAACGTTCATGTCGGAGATCGACTGTCCCTTCACGAAGCCCTCGTCGGGATACCAGACGTCGCCATAGACGACACCGCCGCTTGCAAGGAGATTCTTCCACTGGGCGGAAGTGAGCTTGTCCTTCTTGACGGCGCGCCAGGCGTCGCCGTTGCCGTCGATCACGCCTTCGCCGGTGATGGCGATGTCGTGGGCGCCGTCAGCATTGACGGGAGACTCGCAGCGTCGCGTGTCGAGGCCTTCGAACACGGTGTTGATGATGGGGTAAAGATCCCTATTGGGATCGAAAAGGATGACTGCATTGGCGTCCAGATGCAGGTCTATGCAGCTTTTGAGCGTGATTGGACCGGTAAGCCAGATACCGGCGGGAACATTGAGATGGCCGCCTCCCTTGGATGCCAGAAAGTCTATCGCCTTGGCGAATGCATCGGTGTTCAGATCAATTCCGTTCCCGTTCCCGCCAAAATCCTTCAGATCGACCGTGCGGTCCGGGATCTGGGGACGTGTCACGGCAGGCATCTCGAAGGGGAGATCCTTGTACAGGTAATCAAACTCTCCAGAGGTCTTCCCGGTATTGCAGGATGATACGCAAAGTATTGATAACAAGCATATTGTCAGTGTAGGTAAAACTGACAAGATACGCCGCGGCGAGGAGTGTGCCGCACGGTGGGAATGGGTGTATGTGGTCATCTGCAGATGGTGTGTTATGTAATTACGTTTGCAAATATAACAATAATTTCCGTAAACGTGCACGGAAATTGAAGATTCTGTTGCAAAATGACTTAAAATGATTCAAAATGCGTTATCTTTGCCTTGGGATCCGTAACGCACGATGATTTTTGTTTTCCGCAGACGCCGCCGTAAGAAGAAAGCCCTGACCGCCGAGCAGGCGGCCGAGGTGGAGCGGCTGCGCGCCGAGGCCAAGGCGGCTCTGCCGCCCCGCCTCGCCCAGCTCGCCGCTCTCCACGGCTTCACCTACAACAAGGTCCGCATCAAGCACAACTCCTCCAACTGGGGCAGCTGCTCCGAACTGGGCAACATCAACCTCAATCTCAACCTCATGCGCCTCCCGGAGCATCTTCGCGACTTCGTCATGCTCCACGAACTCTGCCACCTCCGCTACCTCAACCACGGTCCAGAGTTCCACGCCCTCCTGGAGTCCTTCTGCCCCGGCCACCGCGCCCTCGCCCGCGAGCTGAAAACCTACCGCCTCCTCTAGCGCCACTCCGCCCTTCCTCTCCGCCCCTTCTTCCACTCCTCCTCTCCGCCACTACGCTCCCTTCCCATTCCCTGACCTTCTCCTTCGCTCCCTTCGCTTCCCCCCTTCGCTCCCTTTGCCTCCTTTGCACACTTCGTCCACTTCTTTGCCCTTTTCGCCCCCCCCCTTCTCAGCTTTCCCTCCACCTTCCCTGACTTTCCCCTTTGCTTCCTTCGCCCTTCATCCCCCTCATCTTTCTACCGCTGGTCGAAGGATATGCCCTTTTCCCCTCATCCTTCTACTGCCGGTCGAAGGATGTGCCCTTTTCCCTCTCATCCTTCTACTGCCGGTCGAAGGATGTGCCCTTTCTCAACCCCCGTATGCCGTTATTCGGGCCCGAAAAGGGTGAAAACGAGCCGGAGACTGGCAAATAAGGCTCTGCGGGCCTGGAATAGGAGGAAACAGGCCTGGAGGCATGCAAATAGGGGAATTCGGGCCTGAAAAGAGCGGAAACAGGCCCGGGGACAGGCCAGGAGAGTGGTGTGGGCATGGGACAATTTAAGCCGCCCTGTGAGGGGGCGGCTAAACAATAACTCATATTATGTGCGTACACTTACAATGGAAGAGCTCTTTGGCCTTTAGTATATGGCCATCTCAACTCTAATATGATAGCTGCACGGAAGAGGCGACGGGGGTCCAGTCGCCCCACCAGTCTTCTTCATAGGTCCTGACGTGGGTGCTGGCCTCCACGAGGATTGACTTCGGATAGGAATTGCGGTTCGGAGCTATCTGCACCGGGAAGGAGTCTCCCCGCATATGCTTCACATCCGCTACTGTCACTATCTCTCCGTCGACGATTATGCGGTACTGCCAGTCGAAATACTTGACATCCGCCTTGGTGGCGTAATAGGCATAATCATACTGGACCATGTATGTTCCGCCTGCGGCGGGGATCACGGTCGGAAGGTTGTCAAATCCGAATACCGGCTCGTAATAGTCTGTGGTGCAGGCGCTGAAGGCGACCGTCGCCAGCGCGAGCAATAGTATGGCTGTCTTTTTCATGATCAAAAACTTTATTATAAGACGTCCGGAGCCCGTTTTTGTTAAACGAGACTCCGGACAATCCTGGAATCGGCCTGCCGATCCTGGCAGGCGTCAGAGTTCCCGCAGGACCTCGGCGATCGCCGCGTCGAGCTGCGGGTCTTTGCCTTCCAGCCTGTCCTTGAAGGTATTCTTGACATAGATGTCAGGCTTGACGCCGGTATTCTCCAGGTCGGATCCGTCGATGACGCTGTAGCATCCCCAGGCCGGCAGGCGGCAGGTTGAGCCGTCCAGCAGCCGGACGGACGAAGTGAAGATGATCCAGCGGTAGGTCTCCGTACCCACGAGTTTTGCGATGCCGAGGGTCTTGATGCCGTTCGAAGTCACTTCCGCGTCGGAGAGGCTGTGCTCGTTGACGAGGACTACGATCGGTTTTCCTGCGGGGGCCACGTTCGGGTGGGATGTCCTGGGGAAGTCACGGTACGCCCACTCGAAATGGGCCTGCCCCCGCAGGAAATCTATAACTTCCTTGTGGACGTTGCCGCCATTGTTGTACCGCAGGTCGAGGATCAGCGCGTCTTTGTCATACACTTCCGTGTGCATTTTCAGTAGGAACGAATCGAGGTCCTCCGCGCCCATAGCGCGCATATGGATGTATCCGACCCGGCCTCCGGTCCTGTCGGATACGATGTCGGCGCGCTGCTCCTCCCATTCCTTGTAGGCCAGGGTCTTGACGGTGGAGAAGGTGGCCGTGTGCACCTTGACGTCGAACTCTTTTCCGCCGCGGCTGAACCGCAGCTTGAGCTCGTCCGCCGGAACGGCGCCTGAGAAATACTTCTCGCGGTTCTGCGCCTTGTCCACACGCACTCCATTGACGGCGACGAGTTCATCGCCCTTCCGCACGTCGATCCCGTGCCTGTCGGCAGGGGAGTCCGCCAGGATCCCCGCGACCTTGTACGGGGATGCGTTGTCAAACAGGATGCCCGTACCATAGGTGCGGATCCTGGTCTCGTTCTTTTCTTCCGAACCGCTGGAAGTGAATCCCATATGCGAAGAGTTGAGCTCGCCGAGCAGGTCGGCGAGGAGGGTCCTGAGGTTGGCGCGCGTCCTGACGTAAGGGAGAAGCGATGCGTAATAATCCCTTACCGCGGGCCAGTCCGCCCCGTGGAAATTCACGTCGTAATAATTCTGCTCCAGCACGCCCCAGGTTTCGTAGAACATCTGCCTGAACTCGTCGTCCAGTACGGCTTCAACGTCCTTCTTGACTTCAGTCTTGGTCGCGGTAGCGGCAGCCGGATCCACCTTGTAGATGGCGCCGGATGCCAGGCAATAGAGAGCGTCCTTGCAGCTGAAGAAAGAGCCTCCGCTCAGGTCTTTGACCTGCTTCGGCTTCGCGTCCGGGTCGGAGATCTCCAAGGAGAAGACCCCGGGCGCTCCGGCGCCCATGGAACGGTAAAGGAGGTAATCCTTGCCTTTTGAAGTGTAGATATAGGGGCTTCCCTGTGTCCCTTCCCGCTCGACACGCGTCATCCTCTCATGGATGTCCTTGAAATCTATCACCACGGTCGAGTCCTTCTTGGGTTCGTCCTTCTTGTCCCTGAACAACTCGTCGACCTTCTCGGACTTGAACGGAGTGTCGTATTTCTGCAAAGGAAGCTTGTATAGAGCGGGTCTGGCCCCTCTGGGGAAGGAAGTCGCGGTAGGATTGGCCAGCAGATACATATATTTTCCGTCGGGGGTGAACACTGGACTCTCCTCCAGCGATGCGGAGTGGGTGAAGTTCCTGAGGCTTCCGTCTTTGAGATTGTATAGGAAGATGTCCGACTCGAACATGTGCATGGCGTCGAACGCCAGCCAGTTGCCGTCGTCCGAGAAGGCGAGGGTATAGCCCTGGTAGGACCAGAATTCGGCCTCGGCCACCTGGGCGGTGGTCCCGGCCTTCATGTCGTGCAGCATCACAGCGTGGCTGCCGTCGATGAATGCGAGTTTCTCGCGTTTCTTGTCGGCCTGTAGGCTCTTTGTGTTGTTCTGGGAGATGAAAACGGGAGATTCTCCGGCGCTGCCGTCTGCAGCGATCTTGTAGAGGTTGGTCCAACCTTTTTCGGTACGGGTGTAGTAGATGGTTTTGCTGTCGTTGCCCCAGACGATTTCACCGACTCTTTCATCAGTCGGAGTGTCAAGTTTCTGCAGGAACTTGCACTTAGTGTCGGAGATGTAAAGCCCGCCGCGGATGACCAGGGCGAACTTCTTTCCGTCCGGAGACACATCCGTGGCGGTGGGCGTCTGCCCTTCGAACGATCTGCGGACCTCGACGTTTCCGGAAGCTATATTGATCTGTGGAACAGAGATTTTGCCCGTGGCTGGCTCAAGGACATAGATCTCGTAGTCCTTGAGGAAAACGATGGCCGATCCGCCGAATGCTATGGATGGATACTGTACCGACTTGTCGAAACTAGTCAGCTGCTGCGGCTTTCCTCCCTTGACATACTTGACAATATTCGACTCCTTATTAAGCTCGTCACTGACATAGTAGATATTGCCGTCCTTGTCCGCCATCGGCCACTGGTCCTTGCCTATATAGTCGGTCAGTTCGGTGTATGTCTTCGAGCGGGGATTCCAGCATTTGATGTTGGGATTGTGGTCTCCGACATAGCGTTTCCTGGTCGGGAAACTGATGCTCTCCATGGACTCGTTGAAAAGGAATTCCCCGGTCTTGGGGTTTTCGGCGAGATTGACTATAGTGTTGAAGAATCCGTCGAACATAAGCTGCGGCGTGCCGCCCGCCACGGCCACCTTGAAGGTGGTCTTGCGGGCGCTGGCGCGCGTAGACTCGAAATAGATGAAGTCCGACTTTGCGGACCAGGAAATCGGCACGTCGGGGGCCTCGTGGAATGTCAGTTGGACGGCCTGGCCGCCTCCGACGGGCACGACGTAAACGTCGTTGTTGCCCTGGATGTCGGAGCTGAAGGCCAGCCACTTCCCGTCGGGGGAGACGAGGGGCGAGTCCTGCACGCCCGGCATCGTGATGACGGCCGTTGCCTGCCCGCCCCCGACGGGAACGGTATAGATATCCCCGTCATAGCTGAAATAGATCTGCTTCCCGTCCGGGGACAGCGACGGATGCGCCGCGAACCTGATGTTCTCCGCGACTGCGGCAGTAATTGCGACCATCATAGCGATGGCCGTGATGATAAGTCTTTTATTCATATGTCAATATATAATTTCTCCGTTCAAACTTCGGCAGAATACTCCCTCTCCCCCCTGTCCCGTACGCATTTCCACCCCTATCCTCAAAGATAACCCTTCTTCCCGACAATCCCAAACTTCCCCTCTTTTCCTGTTTCTCCCCCTTTCGTCATATCCCTCTGCTATCCCATCTTTCCATTCCTCTTCCCGACTGTGAAATAAGCACAAAATGCATCCTTTTGTGCTTGTTTTGCAAAAACAGCCTCGAAATAAGCACAAAACAGAGTCTCCTGTGCTTTTTTCAGTCATTCCATGGCATTTCTAACCTGTCTTTCTCCGGTTTGTCTGCAGATGTCGGTATGCTGTTTGAGGAAGGTCTGCTCAAACTTGTGAGACCTTCCTCATTGAATGTGGCTCTGGTTGCCTTGAAAGGCAAAATGGATGTGGAAGTTCTGCGGCATATTAGCAGACCTTCCTCAGCAGTAAGGGGACGCTGAAGAGGAAAGGGGGATTGTGAGGAGGGAAGGCAGGCGATAAGGAGGAAAGACAGGCGACGAGGAGGGGAAAGGAGGGGAGAGGAGGGATGGGAGAGGAATGTGGGAAGACTAAAGGGGGGCGAGAACTAATCGAGGAGGGAGAGGGCGTCGGGGAGGGAGAGGGCGTCGTCGACCGGGATGCCGCCGTTGCGGGTGCGGCGGAGGCTGCTGAGGAAGGCGCCGCTGCCCAGGGCTTCGCCCAGGTCGCGCGCCAGGGCACGTATGTACGTGCCTTTGGAGCAGTCCACCCGCACCATCGCTGTCGGCAGGTCGTACGCGGAGATGTCCGCCACGTGGATACGGTCGTTACGCTCACTCTTCGGACCGGATATTACCTCTTCGGAATCTGTATCCACCTCGGCCTCTGGCTTTTCCGGTGCCGGTATAGGGTCCGAAAAATGTGCCACCCTCGGCAACATAAGAGGGAGGGGCCCATCGCTTGCGATGGGAGGGGCCGAGCGAAGTGAGGCATTTTCGGACCCTATACCGGCACCGGAGGAGGCGGGGATGAATTTCTCCAGCTCAAGGGAGTAGATGCTGATGCGTTGGCGGGAGAGGAAATCGGCGGCGGCGTGGTCAAAGGCCGCGCCGGAGCGCTGCGCCTCCTTGTAGGCCCTGCGGGCCATCTCGTAGGCGCGGACGCCGTCGACGGACTTCGCCGAGAAGAGCGGCGCGACCTGGTCCTGCTCCCCGACGAAGTCGGGCAGCACGGACCGCAGCGCCGCCTCCGACACTCCGTCCAGCGGGAACAGACTGTCGATCTCTTTCTCCAGATCGTATGAAGGCGTGGTGGCCCCGAAGGTCACGCCGGCCAGGTACTGCTTTGGCGAAGCCTGCAGTTCCTCGGCCAGTTTCGTGGCCTTGCCGATACACACGAGCAGCACGCCGGTTGCCAGGGGGTCCAGCGTACCGGCGTGTCCTACTTTAAGGTTCTTCTTGTGGAAATGCTTGATGGCCTGGTACTTGACTTTGCGGATAACATCTGCGGAGGTCCATCTGTATGGCTTGTCCACCGGGAGGATTATCCCTTCCAGATAGTCGTCTATGTTGTCCGTCAGGGTCAAGCCCCGATGAGCCACCAGCGCCGCCATAAAGCCAAATGCCGAAAAGTCAAAGTCCGAAAAGCCGAACGGCGATGGCTTATACAGGGATCTTGTCGATCCTCCTCTTGTGCCTGCCGCCGGCGAAATCGGTCAGAAGCCATGCGCGCACGATGCTGACCGCCATTCGGTAGCTGATGAAACGCGCCGGCATCACCAGCACGTTGGCGTCGTTGTGCTCTTTGACGAGCTTGCCGACCGCTGTGTTCCATGCGAGGCCGGCGCGGATGCCGCGGTGGTGGTTAAGCGTCATCGCCATCCCGTTGCCGGTGCCGCAGAGCGCGATGCCGCGGTCCACCTCGCCGTTCTCCACGGCGGTGGCCAGCGGATGCGCCACGTCGGCATAATCCATGCTCTCGGTACTGTCCGTACCGAAATTCACAACTTCGTATCCCTTTCCGAGAAGATACGAGATCAGCCGCGCCTTGTACTCGACTCCGGCATGATCCGAGCAGATACCTATCTTCATAGCAAAATGCGTTTTATTTCCCTAGTTTTTCTCCTGCCGCGGCCATCCTTGACAGGAATTCCTCCTTCCCGATGAAGGAAAGGATGTCTGCGATGCCCAGTCCGCTTGATGCTCCGGAGAGCGCCAGGCGCAGGCAGTTCATCACCTTGCCCATCGGCCATTCGTTGCCGCGGATGAACTCCTCGAGCTCGGTCCCGACGGCTTCGGCCGTCCAGGGACCCTCGTACGAGGCCATATGCTCCGCGGCCTTGAACGCCAGAGTATAATTCTCCTCCTTCCAGAACTTCGCCGCGTCCTTTTCCACATACTCCTTCGGAGCCTTGAAAAGGTACGGCGCTATGGTCCAGAAGTCGGCTACGAACGTCGCGCGTTCCTTGATCAGCGCCACCACGCCCTTGACATAGTTCTTCGATACCGATCCGGCTGCGAAATCGTGGCTTACCGGGCACTTGTAGCAGCCCGTGACCTTGATACCGTTCCCTTCAAGTATCGGGACGAACAGGTCGGTAAGTTCCTCGTCGGATTTCATCCTGAGGTACTCCTTATTGAACCATTTGGCCTTGTCGGGGTTGAACTTGGCTCCGGCCTTCTGTACCTTCTCCATCGAGAATGCCTGTACCAACTCGTCCAGCGAGAACAATTCGCGGTCGTCGCCGGGGTTCCACCCGAGCATCGCCAGCATGTTCACGAACGCCTCCGGGAAATAACCGTCCTCACGGTACCCGTGTGACGTGGTACCGTCGGCTCCCACCCACCTTAGCGGGAATACCGGGAATCCCATCTTGTCCCCGTCGCGCTTGCTGAGCTTGCCGTTGCCGACGGGCTTCAGCAGCAGTGATAGATGCGCGAAGCGCGGTCTGGTCTCTTCCCAACCGAATGCCTTGTACAGCATATAGTGAAGAGGCAGGGAAGGCAGCCACTCCTCTCCGCGGATGACCTCTGTGATCTCCATCAGGTGGTCATCCACGATGTTGGCCAGGTGATATGTCGGAAGTTCATCCGCGCGTTTCCAAAGGACCTTGTCGTCCAGAGTGTCAGTGTTGACTTCAATATGTCCGCGGATCAGGTCGTCCATCGCCACCACGGTGTTCTCGGGCATCTTGAAACGGATGGTCCAGTTGGTGGTCTCACCAAGCAGCCTTGCGGTCTCCTCTTCGCCCAATGTCAGGGAATTGCGCAGCGAAAGGCGGGACTTCTGGTTGTAGGTGAACGTCTCTCCTCGCGACTCCGCTGCACTGCGTACGGCCTCAAGCTCCTCCGAGGAGTCGAATGCGTAATATGCATATCCGTTCGCGACCAGCTGCTCGGCATACTTGCGGTAGATGCCGCGCCTCTGGCTCTGCCTGTAGGGCGCGTGCGGATGGCGCTCCGACGGCGTCTCTACGACGCGGCCGTCGGAGTCCACTCCCTCGTCGGGAGTGATCCCGCACCATTTCAGCGCCTCGATGATGTATTCCTCGGCTCCGGGTACGAAGCGGTTGGAGTCGGTATCCTCGATGCGGAGGATGAAGTCTCCTCCGCGCTGTTTTGCAAACAGGTAGTTGTAGAGCGCCGTGCGGACTCCGCCCATATGCAGGGGGCCGGTAGGTGACGGCGCGAATCTCACTCTCGTTCTTCTGTCCATGCTATTTCTCGTTATGTATGCTCCTGCGGATGGCGGGAATATTCTCAAGCGTACTGAAGTCCTCTCCGTTCTCCATCAGCAGCACCGGCTTGTTCTGCTCGTCGAATACGGGATGGCTGCTCTGCGTATTGAAGCCGATGGTCTGTATGACACTGCCTTCCGTTGCCGGCAGGCTGCGTCCTTCCTCGCTGTCCATCACCCGTTTCTTGTCGAAGACATAGTCGTTGTCCAGGATGATCAGGTTGCCGAGATCGACATTGGTGATTTTGTTGAGCTTGTTGTACTCGAATCCGGTGGCCACGACCGTGACGCGGATGGTGTCGTCGGCGTCGGGGTCGTCATTCCAGATGATACCCCTCTTGAACATCGTGAACTTGCCGAGCGCATCCCTGATCTTGTTGGTCAGGGTATTGAGGTCGTCCATCTCGATACCGTTCTCGTTGTTGGCGACGGTGATGTTGAGCAGCACCTTCTGTGCGGTATCCACTTCGAAGTCGTTGAGCAGCGGCGAATTGATGGCGGCTTCGATGGCGTCGTCGATGCGGTTCTGGCCCTTGCCGACTCCGCAGCCCATCAGGGCGAGCCCGCTGTCTTTCATAACCGTCTTGACATCCTCGAAGTCCACGTTGACGTAGCCCTTCTTCTTGATGATCTCGACCACGCTCATCACGGCCGTCGCCAGCACCTCGTCGGCCTTGGGGAAGGCCTCCTGGATAAGGAGTTTGCCAAACTGTTCGTGGAGTTTCTCGTTGTTGATGATCAGGAGGCTGTCGACGTTCTTTTTGAGCTCGTTAATACCGTCTATTGCCCTTCCGAGGGCTTCGGGGCCTTCGTTCTCAAAGGGAAGGGTGACGACGGCCACGGTCAGGATGCCCCGCTCGCGGGACATCTTGGCGATGACGGGCGCGGCGCCCGTTCCGGTGCCGCCGCCCATGCCCGCCGTGATGAAGAGCATGTCGATGGGCGAGCCGAATACCACGGACGCGATCAGGTCCTGCGCGTCGAGCGCGGCGTTGCGGCCGGCAGTGGCATTGGTGCCGGCGCCCAGACCGCGTCCCATCTGGATCTTGGTGGGGACTTCGCAGCCGTCCAAAGCCTGCGAATCGGTGTTGCACACGATGAAGTTGCAGCCCTGGACCTGCTGCTTGAACATGTAGTTGACTGCGTTGCAGCCGCCTCCGCCAACTCCGATGACGGAGATCTTGGACTCCTTGGCAGGCACCCAACTTGCGGGCTGGATGTCGATGCCGTCGAATTCGTTGCCTTTGTATATCTCGTTCATAATGCTGTCCTCCCGTTATTCTTCCATTCCGTCATATCCGTCGTCGATGATCTTGCTCACGGCAGATCCCATCTTCTTGGTAAAAGCGTCGAAGGGGTTTTTCCAAACGATCTTCGGGCGCTTCTTCGCCTTCTCCTCTTCCTTCTTCCGCCTTGCTTCCTCCCGTGCCGCATCGCGCAGCCTGCGCTCCTCTTCCTTCTCTTTCAGGCGCGCCCAGATGCCGGACTCCTTCTTTTCTTTCTCATCGGCCGTTTCTGCATTCTCCTGCGTGTCTTCCACGGGTTCGTAAACCTGCTCATCGGAAGGAACGGCTTCCTCCTCTATGGGCTCCTCCGGAGCGACATCAGCAGCCTCTTCTTCCTCGTCCTCGAATTTAGGAGGTTCGGACAGGCAGTTCAGGTAGGGATTGTCCTTCGCCGCCATTATCATTCCGACCGATGCCACTGCGCTGGTGTCGTTGATCTCCGGGCATCCCACGAACGAGAACTTCTGGCGGGGATAACCGATGCGGATGTTGTATCCGGACAGTTCCTTGACATAGGTCGAGAGATTGGGGATGACGGCCGAGCCGCCGGTGAGGACTATGCCGTTGCGGAGGTTGCCTCCGAAACCGCTCTCCTGGATCTTGTACAGGCAGGCGTCGATGATCTCGCGCACGCGGCAGGTGATGACCTCGGAGAGGTACTTCACCGACAGCTGCTTGCAGGATCCGGACTCGCGGTTGTTGATCTGGATGATCTTGTCGCGCAGCGTCAGGATCTTCTCGGGCATGCAGGCTCCATACCCGAGCTTGATGTTCTCCGCCAGACTCTCCGACGTGCCGCACTCCAGTTTGATGTCGTTGGTGATGCTCTTTCCTCCGAAAGGGATGGAGGAATAGTAACGCATGATGTCGTTGTGGTAGATCGTCACGGAAGTGGCGCCGGCGCCTATCTCGATGAGCGCCACGCCGTTCTCGCGCTCCTCGTCGGAAAGGATCGCCGCCGCCGTGATCTCGGGCTGGAAATACTTTTTCGCCACGGCCACGCCGACCTGGTTCATCACGCGGTCGACGTTGTCGCTGTGGCGCTTGCGCCCTACGAATACCTTGAAATTACCTTCCAAGGTATCGCTTACCATACCTTCTATGTCGCTTTCACGGGCGTTGAGGTACTCTTCCGTGGTAAACGACTGCGCGACGACACCGTACATTATCTGCTTCTCCGGGTCCGGGAGCGGATAGGTGTCGATGGCGTTGTTCTTGAGGAAATCGATTTCCTCGCGGGTGATTGAGCTCTCGCTGTCGGAGCGCTCGAACTCCGCCCGCGCGTTCACCTGGCTCACCTCATAGCGCGGCAGGCCGGTCACCACCTGGTGTATCTTGATCTTCAGCTCGTCCTCCGCGTCGGCGATGGCTGCCTTGACCTTGTCGGCGGCTTTCTGGGGGTTGAAAACATAGGAGTTGCGGATGCCTTCCGACGGGGTCTCCCGGTAGTAAAGCATCTGCACTCCCTTGGTGCTGATCTGTGCCACAGTAACGGCTATCTTCGACGTCCCCAGGTCGACCGCCGCTATGTATCTCTCGTCCATACCCATATTTTATTTTTTACAAACTATCTGATTGTCATATTTCACGTTCACCGTCGAGTAGAATCCTTCTCCCTTCTCAGGAAGGATGTACCTGTAGTAGTCCGCCATGCGGTCAAACTTCGCCCTGGCTTCGCCCGGGCTCCCGAAAATGAACTTTTCCTTGCCTTCACGGGGAATCATCACAATGTCTCCGTTGCCATCCACGTGCATCTGGACTATGTTCTGCGCCCAGGTCCTGGTCTTGCCCATATAGTCCACCATCGCGATGACCGATGCCAGCCAGGCCCTTTCCTTCTCGCTTTCCGGCGCTCCCTTGTACCCTTCGGCACAGTTGATGGGGACAGCACCGTCCATCACCGGGACCGGAGTGGTATAGTTCTCCTGTAGGGGGAATATGAATCCGTTCACGTCGGAATAGAATCCGAAGTTCCCCTTCTGGAAACGGATCACCGGTTCCCTCTGCGTCAGCCGTATGTTCAGCATGCCGTCGTCGGTAGTGTATGCTTCCGTCTTGAGGACAGCGCTCTGCACGTCGAGTATCTTCTCCACCTTATGCAGCGCGATGCTGTCCAGCCTCTGGCCGATATAGGCTCCGTAGTACTTGTCCAGGTATCCCTTGATATCCTCCTCGGTCACGAAGCGGTAGTCGTCGGCGTACTCGAGGCGTATGCCCTCGCAGGTGTGCAGCGCCCGCTCCCGCGCGGTTCCCGCGTGGATGAGCGCGCAGAGTGCGGCGAGGGCCGCCAGGGCGGCGACGGATATCAGGATACGGACACGTGACTTCATTTTCTGTATCTGCTTTCAAGCATTTCGGTTATGGAACCGGTGAAACGGTCTATGTTGCCGGCTCCGAAGGTTACGAGCACTCCAGGCGTCTCTTTCTCGAGAGTCGCCATGAGCTCGTCTTTCTTGATGAGGACCTTCTCCGGGGCGGTGACGTCCTTGAAGATGATCTCGGAAGTCACTCCGGGGATGGGCTCCTCCCTGGCGGGATAGATGTCCAGCAGGATAAGCTTGTCCACCGCGCTGAGCGCCTGCGCAAATTCTTTTGCCAGGTCGCGCGTGCGGGTGTACAGATGCGGCTGGAACACTGCGGTGATCTTCCTTCCGGGGAACATCCCGCGAATGGAAGATATCGTTGTCGCAAGCTCCTGCGGGTGATGCGCGTAATCGTCGATGTACGTGATCTCGGGCGTGTTGAAATGCACGTCCATTCGCCTCTGCACTCCGCGGAACGTCCCTATCGCGCGCCTGACGGCTTCCGGGTCCGTTCCGTGGACCAGGCAGACGGCCGCGGCGGCGATGCTGTTCTCGATATATATCCAGCCCGGCACTCCCGGAGTGATGTCGCGGATGATTCCGCGGGGATAAACCAGGTCGAAGGTATAGTGCCCGAGCTCCCCGCGGCGGATGTTCTCCGCGTGGAAATCTGCGGCCGGATCATCGTAATGGTAGGTGTGTATCTTCGCCTTCGTGTCTTTCTCCGTTACGGGCAGCCCGAGCTTCTTGATCAGGACTCCGGTGACCTGCGACGCGAAAGTGCGGAACGCCTCCTGCACGTGCTCCAGGTCTCCGTAGATGTCGAGATGGTCGGCATCCATCGCCGTGATCACGGCAATGGCGGGATGGAGCTGGAGGAACGAACGGTCGAACTCGTCCGCCTCGGCCACCACGGTGGGGACGGGGCTGACGAGGAGGTTCGTCCCGTAGTTCTTGGATATGCCTCCGAGGAAAGCCGAGCAGCCGTCGCCGCTCTCCGTCAGGATATGGGCCACCAGCGTGCTGGTGGTGGTCTTCCCGTGCGTACCGGCGACGGCCAGGCACTTCTGCCCGCGGGTGATCTCTCCGAGGCTCAGCGAGCGTTTCACCACCCTGTAACCGTGCTCCCTGACATAGGTCAGCTCCGCATTTTCGGCGGGGATGGCCGGAGTATATATGACGAGCGTCTCGGCGACGTCCTTCGGAACGAAATCCGGATTGTCCTCGAAATGCACCCCTATGCCCTCTTCCTGAAGCGCTTCGGTCAAAGCGGACGGCGTGCGGTCGTACCCCGACACTTCAAGCCCTTTGCGCTTGAAGTAGCGGGCTATGGCGCTCATGCCTATTCCGCCGATACCTATGAAATAGACGTTTTTCATTTTTCCAGCAGTCTGTAAACTTCCTTTGCAATGTCCATGGCGGCGTCCATGCGCGCCAAAGGCGCGATATTGGCCTCCATGGCCTTGATCTTCCCGGGATCGCCGGCGAGGGCGACGGCCTCGGCCATCAGCTTCTCCTCGGCCTCGGAATCCTTGACCAGGATGGCGGCGTCCTTACGGACAAGCGCCATCGCATTGTGCGTCTGATGGTCTTCCGCCACGTTGGGCGAAGGGACGAGGATAGAGGCCTTCCTGGCGGCGCAGAGCTCGGATACCGAGCTGGCGCCGGCGCGGGAGACCACCACGTCCGCCGCAGCGTATGCGAGATCCATCCTCTTTATGAAGTCGGAATGATGGATGCCCTCAAGCGGAGCTTTCTCGCGGGCCTTCTCCATGAAGGCGTCCACGCTGGACTTATAATATTTGCCGCACTGCCACAGGACTTCCACGCCTTCCCCTCCCGGACATCCGTCCGTGATCCATTTCTTCATGGCCTGGTTCAGCGTACGGCTGCCGAGACTGCCGCCGACGATGAGGATGTGCTTCCTGGCGGGATCCAGACCATAGAACTTGATGCCTTCCTCCTTCATTTCAGGAGTCACCGGCACTATCTCCTTGCGGATGGGATTGCCCGTGAACACGATCCTGTCGGCGGGGAAGAACTTTTCCATCCCATCGTATGCCACACAGATGCTCCCGGCCTTCTTCGCCAGTACCTTGTTGGTGAGCCCTGCGAAGCCGTTCTGCTCCTGGATGAGGGCGGGGATACCTTTGCGCGTAGCTGTCCACAGAAGCGGAGCGCTCGCGTATCCTCCCACGCCTATGGCAATTTCCGGCTTGAACTCGTCGATAACCTTGCCGGCCTTAAGGAGACTCTGAACGAGTTTTATGGGCACCTGGACATCGTTCTTGATATTGTTCCAGTTCAGCTGCCTCTGAAGCCCGACGATGGGAAGTCCGACGATCCTGTAACCGGCCGCCGGGATCTTTTCCATCTCCATCTTGCCATCGGCTCCGACGAAAAGGATCTCGGTATCGGGATTAAGCTCCTTCAGCTTGTCCGCGATGGAGATGGCGGGGAAGATGTGTCCTCCCGTACCGCCTCCGCTGATGATTGCTCTCAATGGTCTGTATTCCATATCCTATATCTCCGATTCAAATCTTTCCAGTGTATCTATCTCTTCCCGGATGCTGTCGTGAACCATCTTGATGGGATCGGCATCCTTTGTCTCCTTCTCTATCTTCTTATATGCTTCGCGGCTGATTGACAGGATCACGCCGAAGGCGATGCAGAACACGATGAACGACGAGGATCCGTAGCTGATCAGCGGCAGCGTCTGGCCCGTAAGCGGGCCGATGCCTGAATTGATCAGCATGTGCATCATGGCCTGGCCGCTGATCAGCAGTATGAGGCCGGCCACCGTGATCTTGCCGAAATTGTCCTTGCAGTTGCGCACTATCACCGATGCGCGCGCCAGAAGGCTGACGTATAGGATAATGACTATCAATGCCCCTATGAGACCGTATTCTTCGACGATGAAGCTGAACATATAGTCCTCGTACATCACGGGGACTACGTATCTCTGGGTGCTCTGTCCGGCTCCCTTGCCGAGCAGGCCTCCCTGCTTTATGGCGATCTTGGCGCTGTACGGCTGGCGGAGCTTGTCCAGAGCCGCGTAATATTCGATCGATTTGGGTTTCGCTTCGCGGAAATCATCCAGCGCATTGCCGCTGCCTTGCAGGCGGCTTACCCAGGTCTCGACGCGCGTGCCCTGGAGCAGTTTTCCGTCCGTGACCTTGTTGACAAGGATGATACCCACGATGATGGCGACCAGTGCGAATGCCGGGGCTATCAGTTCCTTCATGCTCAGGCCTCCGACAAGAATGGTGACGAACATTATGAAGCCGATGAACGCCGCGCTGGAACCGCTTCCGAGGGCTACGCATCCCATCACGAAGAACATCGGGAAGTATATGTACACCACCTTCTGCCAACCGGGCCTGCCCAGCCAGCGGAAGTGCGCCCTCTTCGAGAGCCAGTTGGCGATGCGGAACTCTTTTTTCTGGAAAGCATCCACGGCCCATGCCAGGTACATCACCATCGCCACCTTGATGACTTCGTAGATGTGAAGCTGCAGGCCTCCTATCTTGATGACTCGCCAGGCGCCGTTGATCTGTCCCGCCTTAAGGAAGGGGAGGCTGTCGAAATGTGTCACAACCACCAGCAGCATGAGCGCGGATACGACGAATCCGAACTGCGCCAGTATCCGGTAGCCTTTGACGCCGATGAAGTTGTAGCAGACAAGCAGAAGTACTATGCCGAAGAAGATGACCTTGATGAGGTCCAGAACCACATCCACACGTGTCTGCGTCCCGCTCATCACTTCCTTTGTCGTAGATGTGGACGAAAAGATGCAGACGGCCGAGCACATGATCAGCGTGAGCACGATCATCCACACGACCTTGTCACCCTTGAGGCCGTCGAAGAAGTTCCATATCCTGCTTTTCTGCGCCATTCCTGCAATAGGTGTTTACAAGTTCCTTACCGCTGCCTTGAACTGCTCTCCGCGGTCTTCGTAGCAGCTAAACAGGTCGAAGCTCGCGCAGCACGGGCTCAGCAGCACCACATCTCCGGGGGAGGCGAAACGGCTGGAGGCCTTAACGGCCGCTTCCGCCGACTGCGTATCGACGATGTTGTCCGATCCTACGATGCTCTCGAAGGCTTCGTGTATCTTGGTGTTGTCCACCCCAAGGCAGACTATGGCCTTGACTTTTTCCTTCACGAGGTCGAGGAGGACCGAGTAATCGTTGCCTTTGTCCTTGCCTCCGACGATCCAGACCACGGGCTTGGTCTGGCATTCGAGGGCGTACCAGGCCGAATCGACGTTGGTCGCCTTGGAGTCGTTGATATAGAGGACGTCCTTGATGCTGAGGACGGGCTCAAGCCTGTGTTCGATGGGCTCGAAGGTGGCCAGGCTGCCGCGGATGGTCTCGTCATCGATGTCCACTGCCTTTGCGGCCAGGGCCGCGGCCATTGAGTTGTATATGTTGTGCTTGCCTCCGAGGGCGAGCTCCTTCAGGTAGATGGCGCTCTCGGACTCCTCGTACTTGACGATGATCTTCTCTCCCTCGAGGTAGGCTCCCTGGTCCACCTTCTTCGTCTGGGTGAAGGGGAGCATCTTGGCCTGGACGATGATCTTGTTCAGGTGCTCGATGGTGATGGCGTCGTCCGAATCGAAGATGAAACAGTCCTCCGGACTGAGGTTGCGGGTAATGCGGAACTTCGCCTTGACATACTCTTCCATATTGTAGTTGTAACGGTCGAGATGGTCCGGGGTGATGTTGGTGATGATGGCGATGTCCGGGTGGAAATCATAGACGTTGTCCAGCTGGAAGCTGCTGATCTCCAGTACGTAATAGTCGAAGTGCTCGGTGGCCACCTGATATGCGTAGCTCTTCCCGATATTGCCGCCGAGACCGACGTTCAGTCCCGCCTGCTGCAGCAGGTAGTAGATGAGCGAGGTAGTGGTGGTCTTGCCGTTCGAACCAGTGATGCATATCTTGCGGGCGGTGTCGTACCGTCCGGCGAACTCGATTTCCGAAATGATGGGAGTGCCCTGCTGCATGAGCTTCTGGACCATGGGGGCGGCAGTGGGGATGCCGGGACTCTTCACCACCTCGTCGGCGTTGAGGATGAGTTCCTCGCTATGCTGCCCCTCCTCGAAGGGAATCTCCCATTCCCTGAGGGTTTGCGCATAATGGTCGGCTATCTTCCCCTTGTCCGAGAGGAATACGTCGAATCCTTTCACTTTTGCGAGCACGGCGGCTCCGACTCCGCTCTCTGCTCCTCCCAATACTACAATCCTTGACATATATATTCTTTCTTTATTATCTGACCTTGAGCAACGCGAGCGTTGCGATTGCTAGTATGATCTCGACGAACCAGAAGCGGGCTACGATCTTGGCCTCCGGCAATGCGCGGACCGGCTTCTGTATCAATGCCGGTATGCCTTCCTTCTGGAAATGGTGATGCAGCGGGGTCATCTTGAACACCCTGCGGCCTTCGCCGTATTTTTTCTTTGTTTTCTTGAAATACGCCCTCTGGATGATGACCGAAAGGCTCTCTACGAGGAAGATGCCGCACAGGATGGGCAGGAGAAGTTCCTTGCGGATGAGCACGGCGCTCACGCCGATGATTCCGCCCAGGGTGAGGCTGCCGGTGTCGCCCATGAAAACCTGTGCAGGGTAGCAGTTATACCACAGGAATCCAACCAGCGCTCCTACGAAAGCCGCCATGAACACTGCCACTTCGCCCGATCCGGGAATGAACATGATGTTCAGGTAGTCGGCGTTCAGGGCGTTGCCGCCCAGCCATGCGAGGACGCCGATCACGACGCCGACGATGGCCGAAGTGCCTGCTGCCAGGCCGTCCATGCCGTCGGTAAGGTTGGTGCCGTTCGAACAGGCGAGGATGACGAAGATGATCAGGATCAGGTAGATTCCCCAGGTGCAGTACACTCCGAACTGGCCTTTGAAGGGCGACAGCCACGAGTAGTCGAACTCGTTGGCCTTGAAGAACGGTATGGTGGTCACCAGGTTGTCGGTCGGGATGCTCGGGCTGACGCATACGATAAGCGCGATGCACAGGGCGAGCCCGAAGAGCAGGAGCATCTTCATCCTTTCGCTCAGACCTTCCTTGTTGTGCTTGAACACTTTGATATAGTCGTCGGCGAAGCCTACGCCTCCGCACCACAGGGTGGTGAGGAGCAGGAGCTGGGTATAGATGTTGGTCAGGTCAGAGATCAGCAGGACTCCGACGAGCGTGGCGACGATGATGATGACGCCGCCCATCGTCGGAGTTCCTTTCTTCTGCATCTGGCCCTCGAGTCCCAGGTCGCGGATGGTCTCGCCGATCTGCCGGCGCTGCAGCCAGCGGATGATCGGCTCTCCGGCGAAGAAAGCGAAGAGCATGCTGATGACATTGGCGAGCATGGCCCTGAAGGACAGGTAGCCCATCAGGCCCTGTCCGGGGATGTCGTAGTCTTTGAGCGCTTCAAAAAGATGGTAGAGCATTGTTACTTTATGGTTCTAGGCTTGTACGTTTGCAAATATCCCTTCGACGATCTCCTTCTCGTCGAAATGCCGCTTCTCGCGGCCTATGATCTGGTAAGTCTCGTGTCCCTTGCCCGCGAGGAGGATCGTGGCGCCCTCGTCGGCGGTGAGGATGGCTGTCCGTATCGCTTCCTTGCGGTCGGCGATGAATATGGCTTTCGCCTGTCCGGCGGGCGTGAATCCCTTGCGGATGTCTTCCATGATGTCTTCTGTCCGTTCAGTACGGCTGTTGTCCGAGGTCACGATGATGCGGTCGGCATACTCCTCAGCGACTTTGGCCATCTCGGGACGCTTCGTCTTGTCGCGGTCTCCGCCGCAGCCGAACAGGCAGATGAGCTGCTTGGCGGGTTCGATGTCGCGGAGGGTCTTGAGGACGTTCTCCATGGCGTCGGGAGTGTGAGCGTAGTCTATGATGGCCGAGATGCCGCGGGGTCCGCGGATGTTTTCCAGGCGGCCCTTGGCGGACTCTAGGCGGCTGAGCGAAAGCAGCGCCTCTTCCTGCGTGGCTCCGACTGCCAGCGCCGCGGAATAGATGGCCAGCAGGTTATAAGCGTTGTGCTGTCCGATGAGTTTCGTCCATACCTCCATCCCGTCGATCTTGAGCATCATACCCTCGAAACTCTCCTCCATGATGCGGCAAGTATGGTCCGCGAGGCCCTTGCAGGAGTAGGTCACAACCTTCGCGGCGGTGTTCTGCACCATCACGCGGCCGTTCCGGTCGTCGATGTTGGTGATGGCCGTAGCGTCGGCGGGGAGATTGTCGAAGAACAGCTTCTTGCACCTGAGGTACTCCGCGAACGTGCCGTGGTAGTCGAGGTGGTCGTGAGTGAGGTTGGAGAAGATACCGACCTTGAACTTGAGACCGGCCACGCGTTCCTGCTCAACGCCGATGGAACTGACCTCCATGAAGCAGTATTCGCATCCGGCGTCGGCCATGCGGCTCATGAGGGAATTGATGGTGATGGGGTCGGAGGTGGTGTTGTCGGTCTCGAGGCGCTCCCTGCCGACATAGTTGGCGATGGTCGAGAGCAGTCCGCAGTTGTATCCGAGACCCATGAAGAGGTTGTAAAGCAGGGTGACGGTCGTAGTCTTGCCGTTCGTACCGGTGATGCCTACGAGCTGAAGCTTCTCCGACGGGTGGTCGTAGAAGTTGGCGGCGCAGAGGGCCAGGCCCTTGCGGTCGGCTGAGACGACCGCCACGGCACCGGCTTCGAGCGCCGCGTCGATGAACTTGTGCCCGTCGGTGGCGAAGCCCTTCACGGCGATGAAGAGCGATCCGGGTACTGCCTTGCGGGAATCGCTGCAGATGGAGCTTACCTCTGTCCCGTTCTCACCGCGGACTATCTCCGCACCGGTGTTCCTTATGATGTCTTCGAGTCTCATTTCAGCGTAATCTTGACTGTGCCGCCCTTTGTCGCGGCCGTTCCGGCCTTCGGGGACTGGGAGGCGACGTGCCCCGTTCCCGTATATTCACATTTCATCCCGCTGTTCTCTACGGCGTACAGCGCATCCCGGAGGCCCAGTCCGGAGAGGTCGGGGACTGTAGGATTTTCCTGCATCTGGGCAAGCATCTCCGTCGCCGGCATCGGCGGCACGGAAGCCTTCGGCTCAAGAGTCTCCATCCATACGGGGTCCATCGACCATATGCCGTCCACGATGTCTCGTGCTGCGAGGGCGGGGAGGGTGCCTCCATAGAAACTCTCGCCGCTGAGGATCGAGTAGATGACCACGATGAACGAATACTTGGGCTGTTCGGCCGGGAAGAATCCTACGAAAGTGGCTTGATTCTTCTTACGGCCCCATTCGTCGTTGTATCTGCCGGCTGCGGTCTTGGAATCCTGCTCGTCCAGAACTATCCTTGCCGTGCCGGTCTTGCCGGCCACCTTGAACTTGGTATTGCGCAGGCGTGTGGCCGTTCCGCTCTGGACCACGGCCGTGAGGCCGCGGGTGATCGTATCGGCCGTCGCGCGCGAGCAGATCGAAGCGTTGAGTATGCTCGGGCCGAGAGTCTCTTTGACGACTCCGTTCTTCTCTATGTCCTCCACGAGGTACGGCTTCATCATCTTTCCCTTGTTGGCAATGGCGTTGTAGAACGTCAGGATATGCAGGGGAGTCTCGGTGACGGAGTACCCGTAGGCCGTAGTGCCGAGACTGGTGATGCTCCAGGAATCCTTGTCCGGCGAAGGCACCGAAGGGGTGGCCATTCCGGCCAGGTCGAAGTCGAAAGCCTCTCCGAGCTTGTACATGTACAGCTTGTCGATGAAGTCCTTAGGATGGTTCGAGTAGTTCTTGACCGCGAGATGCGCGAATACGTAGTTCGAGGACATCTCCAAGCCCTTGAGGATCGTTATCTCGTTGGTGCCGTACTGGCGCTCGTAGTCGTAGATGTGCTGGTCGAGAGGCAGGGTCCCTTCCTTGCCGTGGTTCGTGGGGATGGTCTCTTCGAGGGAGTGGATGTATCCGTCCTCCAGGAGGGTCATGATGGTGGAGGCCTTGAATACCGATCCGGGCTCTCCTGCACGGCCGATGGCGTAGTTGTAGGACTCCTCCATCTTTCCGGTCTTAGGGTCGCGCTTGAGGTTCACCATGGCGCGGATCGCTCCGGTGGCGACGTCCATCACGATGGCGCAGCCGCCTTCGATCTTGCGGTTGGTGTCGATCTGCGCACGCAGCGAGCGGTCTGCCAGGTCCTGGATGTCCACGTCGAGGGTGGTGCGGACGTCGAGTCCGTCCACAGGCTTGACAGCCGTACTGTCGAATACCTGCACCCTCTTGCGCCCGTCCTTCACTACAGTGTAGCGGTAACCCTCGTCACCGTGGAGCTTGGAGTTGTATTTGCCCTCGATGCCGATGTAGTTGTTGGTGCTGGCGTCGGTATTGTCGCGTACGAAACCGATGACACGTCTGGCAAGGGTGCCATAAGGGTACTGCCTGACGTCCTTCTGCGTGACGATGAGTCCGCCCTTGTACTGTCCTTCATTGAACAGCGGAAGCTGCTTGATCTTCTGGAGCGTCTCGTAATCCACGGGAGTGCCGATGGAGCGGAAACGCCTCCCGCTCTCGCGGTCCTTCCTGATCTGCTCGAAGTATTCATCGGCGGTCTTCTCGGGGAAGAACTCCGCAAGTCCGGCTGACAGGGAACGGGCCTTGCCCATCCATTCCTGCTCGCGTGCCTTGCCTTCCTCCTTGTCCTTGGCGAATTCGTCCTTCAGGACGGAAGGGTCCATCGCGATGGTATAAGAAGGGAAGGAGATGGCCAGCATGCGCCCGTCCCTGGCGAGGATCGCTCCGCGGGCCGGGCGTATGACATCCTTCGTCACGGGCGGCGTAAGCTCCGCCTCGATGGCGGGATCCGGCTTGAAGAAAGCCTGGACGCGTATGAGCTGGCCCACCAGGACCACCGCCCCGATGAGGAAAAAGATGTAGAAGATGTACATGATCCTGCCGATCCTGTCTCTCTGTCCTCTGTTTCCGTTCTCTGCCATAGCGTTACTTCTTCAAAACCGTTGCGGGCTTCTGGGGCTCCGTCACCTTGGAACCGGCCTCCTTCAGCATTTCCTCAAGTGCCGCCCTGCGGTTGAGGGTCCTGAGCTCGAACTCGAGGTTGGAGTGTTCGATCTCGAGCTCCTTGATTGCCGCCTGGTTCTTCTCGACCTTTGCGAGCGTCGAATCGACGCCGAGGCTGAACCAGATCAGCATTCCGAAGAGGAAGAAGGTCCAAACGATGTGGATGAAGTACCTTCCGATGTTCAACCTGAGCAGGAACTGCCCGTGAAGGATGGCTATCACGCTCTCCTTCAGCAGTCTGCCCACGTCCTGGATCTTCCATTTCTGTCCCTCTGCCATCGTTACCTCCTCTTTCCTCCTTCCGTCGGGAACGGTTTCTCGGCCGTCCTGAGCTTGGCGCTGCGGGCGCGGGTATTGGCCGCGATCTCAGCCTCCTGCGGCAGGACCGGCTTGCGGTCAAGCGCCCGCAGGGGAGTTTCGCTCCACCCGAAGACGTCCTTCTCGACCGTCCCTCCGATGTTTCCGGACTTGATGTAGTTCTTCACCATACGGTCCTCGAGGGAATGGTAGGTGATAACGACGAGCCTCCCGCCCGGTTTGAGACTCTTCGCGGCGCCGTCGAGGAACTTCCCGAGCGAGCGCATCTCCTGGTTGACCTCGATCCTCAGCGCCTGGTACACCTTGGCGAGGTACTTGTGCTCCGCAAACGGAGGCATGGCCTGGGCTATCGCCGCGTCCAGCTCTCCGGTGGTGCGGATTTCCGCCTTGTCGCGCGCGGCCGCGATGAGCGCGGCCAGCCTGCGCGAATTGTCGATCTCCCCGTACAGGCGGAAGATCTGCTCCAGGTCATCCTGCGGATAGGAATTGACAACGTCGGCGGCGGTAAGCTCCGCCTTGGTGTTCATCCGCATGTCGAGCGGAGCGTCGTAGCGGAACGAGAAGCCTCTCTCCGCCGTGTCGAACTGGTGGGACGACACGCCGAGATCGGCGAGGATACCGTCCACACCGCACTCCCGGAAATCGCGTGCGGCCTTGTGGGCCTCCAGGAGTGCGAAATTGTGGACGAATCGGAAATTATTGTGGATGAGGGTCAGACGCGGGTCGTCCGCCCTCCCTGCTATCGCATCGCTGTCGCGGTCGAAGGCAATGAGCCTTCCCTCCGGGGAGAGTCTCGAAAGGATCTCCGCAGAGTGGCCGCCGCCACCGTAAGTGGCGTCGATGTATGTTCCGGATGGGTTGGTGATCAGAGCATCTACGCTCTCTTTGAGGAGTACCGGGACGTGGTATTCAGACATAACCAGAGCCTCCTACCTTGATTCAGGCAGTCTTCCGGCTATGGCTACGAATTCGTCGTTCGATATCCTGGAGGCCTCGTACTTCTCCTTGGCCCAGATCTCGATCTTGTAATCATTGCCGGAAAAAACCACTTCCTTGGTTGCACCTATACGATCCAAAAGTTCCTTCGAGATCGAAATGCGCCCGAATTTGGCATCCGGCTCCACTACGTCGCGGTCACGCATATAGGCTCTCCAGAACCTCGCGTGCTCCTCGTTGAAGAAATTAAGTCGGGACTTGACCTCCGCCGACTGCCTCTCCCACTCTTCGAAAGTGTACATTTCGAGACAGTCTGCGAAGATGTCCTTCTTGATGACGAAACGCATGTCCCCACCCTCGGGCATGACACCCTTCAACGGCGCCGGGAAAACGAGCCTCCCCTTGTCGTCGAGCTTGGATGTGTAGTTTCCGATGAATGTGACCATGGTTCCTGTTAACTAGTTTCACGCGATTGCCACAAAGGTAAGAAAAAGTTTTCCATTTTGTTCCACTGTTTTCCAATTTTTTCCACAATTCAATGTTCAAAAAATATCGCTCCTTATCAATTCATCATCTCCCCCTCCTAAAAGCATCTTTTTGTCTGTCTCCCACTTGTTTTTTTCGTTCATTTGTTTCGCCGGAGGGGTTGGCTCGCAAAACTTCCGCTTCGCTCCATCCCACCACTGCGCTCCGCTTGTGGTCCCCCCGTTCACGAGGCCACGGGCGGCCACGGTTTTGCCGAGCCAATCCCTCCGGACTACACAATACAAACGATATGAAAATCAAGGAATTGTCAGAAGGGGAGAGGCCCAGGGAGAGAATGATGGAGAATGGGCCCGACGTGCTCTCGACCGGCGAGCTTCTCGCGATACTGCTGCGAAGCGGCACGAAAGGCGAGAGCGCCGTAGATCTCGCACAGCGGCTGCTTGCGTTCGCCGGCGGCTCGCTTGTGCAGCTGTCGCAGATGCCGCTCGAGCGGCTGCGCGCCCAGCGCGGACTCGGCGGCACCAAGGTGCTGCCGGTCATCGCCGCGCTGGAGCTCGGCCGTCGCTTCATGGCGGAGGAGTCGCGCCTGGACCGGATTCCGGTCGTGGCTCCTTCGCAGGTTTACCGTCTGATGAAGCCTGTGATGAAGGGATTGGAGACGGAGGAGTGCTGGGTGATCTACCTCAATTCCGCAAAGTATGTGATCTCCAGGGAGTGCGTCAGCTCGGGAGGCCTGAGCTCAACCATCATGGACGTGAAGAGGATAGCATCTTCGGCGCTGGAGAAGAAGGCCCAGTCCGTCGTATTGGTGCACAACCATCCTTCCGGCAATCCCCGCCCCGGGCAGGAGGACATCCGGCAGACGCAGTTGCTGCACGATGCCCTGGCACCTTTGCAGATAGGACTGCTGGACCATGTCGTCTTCTCCGACGGCAGGTATTACAGCTTTGCTGATGAAATGGTATATACGGAATGAGACGGAGCCGGACTAGAGCTCCTTGCGCAGACGCGCCTTGGGGATTCCGAGCTGGTCGCGGTATTTGGCTATGGTGCGGCGGGCCACCTTGTATCCCTTCTTGTTCATCTCATCGACGAGCTGGTCGTCGGTCAGCGGCTTGCGCTTGTTTTCGCCGTCCACGCACTCCTGAAGCGCTTTCTTAAGCTCCCTGGTCGAGACCTCCTCGCCGGCCTGGTTCTCGAGGCCTTCCGAGAAGAAGTACTTGAGGGGATAGATGCCGAAATGGGTCTCGATGTATTTGCTGTTCACAACTCTGGAGATGGTGGAGATATCGAATCCGGTGACCTCGGCTATGTCCTTCAGCACCATGGGCTTGAGATGCGATTCATCACCGTCCATGAAGTAATCGTGCTGATAGTCTATGATGGCCCGCATCGTGCTCTCGAGAGTGTTGTGGCGCTGCTTGAGCGCCTCGACGAACCACTTGGCGGAGTCGATCTTCTGCTTGACGAAGGTTGCGGCTTCCTTCTGTTTGCGGTCGTTGGAGCCCTTGGCCTCGATGAGCATGTCCGCGTATTTCTTGTTTACCCTGATCTCGGGGATGGAGAAACGCGGCATCGAAAGCTTCAGCTCGCCGTCCACCAGGTCCAGGACGAAGTCCGGAACGACCTGCTGCGCCTGCTCGGTGTACGAGTCGTCGACCTGCCCTCCCGGGGTAGGATTCAGCTTTACGATACGGGCGATGGCGGCCTTGAGCTGCTCCTCGGTTATGCCCATCCGCGACATGATCTTCTGGAAATGCTTGTTGGTGAACTCCGAGAAATGGTCGTTGAGGATGGTGAGGGCGTTCTGTACGTCCTCGGTCTGTTTCATCTTGCGGAGCTGGATGGTGAGGCACTCGCGCAGGTCGCGGGCGCCCACTCCCGCAGGGTCGAACTGCTGGATGATGCCCAGCAGGTAGGAAACTTCCTCATAGTCGGTTTCGATGTTCTCCCTGAAGGCGATGTCGTCCACGATGGTATCGAGATCCCTGCGGAGATAACCGTCGTCGTCGATGCTGCAAACGAGATAGCGTCCCACGGCCATCTGATGCTCGTTGAGGTTGCGGAATCCGAGCTGTGTCAGAAGGCTCTGGGTGAAGCTTTCCTTGACGGAGAAGGTATTGTATTCGGGCCTCTCGTCCTTGCCGTAGTTGTTGACGCGGAGCTTGTATGAGGGGATGGGATCATCCGCATCCAGTTCGTCTATGGAGATATCCTTGGGCTGGTCGTCATCGTCGTCGCGTCCCTCGACCGGGGAATCGTCAAGCACGGGATTGTCCTCAAACTCACTTTTAACCCTCTGTTCCAGCTCCTGGATCGGGAGTTCGATGAGCTTGATGGTCTGGATCTGAAGCGGTGAAAGCTTCTGGACCTGTTTCTGTTCGAGTCCTTGCTTGATCATCGGCGGACGTTTAAGGCTTCGCGACGGATACCGTATCCACTACGTATGAATGGGCCTTGTCGACGATTGGATAGTTGATGTTCTCCTTCACCACATAGGCCGAAGGGAAGTCGGATTTCAGGCGCTGCATCATCTGCATCGCCTCGGACTTGGTGCGGAAATCTCCTACCGTGACCTTGAAGTACGGGCTGGCGAACGAACGGTAGGCTCCGTGCCCGGGGTACATGGATTTGAAACGTCCCATGGCGGCTTCTGAAGCGCTGCGGGCGTTCTGCTTGTTGTCGAAGAATATCCTGACGCGGTAGCCGGCGATCTTGCGGCTCTTGTTGCGTTCGATCTTCGAGGCCATGGCATTGGCTATCGACTGGGACTGGTGTACCGTGACGTAGTTGAATACGTTCTTGCCTCTGAGTGACTCGTCCAGACTGGACGCGGGCACATAGACCAGCGAGTCGGTGGACGCGGTGACGCCGGTATCCTGTGCGCGAAGTGGCGCGGCTGCCAGCGATATCAGGAGAATTGTCAGATATATGACTGTCCTTTTCATATCATGGTTTCGTTAATGATGAGGTCGAGGTAGGTCGCGGCTACGCTCGGCTCAAGCAGGTCGGAGACCTTTATATCATTGAATTTGAATGTCTTGCAAATGCCGAGCATGAAGCGGACCTTGACTTTCAGGTCCACTGTCATCTGGCTGAAGTCCTGCGAGGAGGCGAGCTGGAGGAGGTCCATCAGTCCCACATCCTTGGAGATGGCCCCTTCGCAGGTAAGAGGATAGACCTTGTCGCTTTTCCTTGCGACCTTGATCTTGCCCGTTTTGAACGTCGCGAGTTCGCGGCCGGCGTTGTTGATGACGCCGTCGATCCTCGAGATCGTCAGGTTCGACATGGGATTGACGATGCCGACTTTCAGTACGGCCTTTAGGGCTCTTAGCCCGTTGGGCGTGACTGAAGCCACGGAGCAGGACTTGACGTTGAAGCCCTGGTTCGTGGAGCAACCGGCCGCCAGGAAAAGGACCAGCGCGGCCGTAAACAGTATGTACAGTCGTCTCATGCCGAAATGCTTTATTCGCAAAGATACAAAAAAATCCTATCTTTGCCGTGCATTACCTCAAGGGACGTGCCAAATTGAATCTTATGAAGAAAGTTTACATCGAGACATACGGCTGCCAGATGAACGTGAATGACACTGAAGTCGTTTTCTCCATCCTTGCCCGTGAGGGCTATGAGCGCACCACTGACATCGCGGAGGCGGATGTCATAATGGCCAATACCTGCTCCGTCAGGGACAATGCCGAACAGCGTATCTGGGGCCGTATAGAGCAGTTCAACCTCCAGCGCAGGGACCGTCTCGTGGTCATCGGTATCCTGGGATGTATGGCGGAGCGCCTGAAGGACAAGCTGCTGGACACCCGCAAGGTCGATGTGGTGGCCGGTCCGGACGCATACCGCAGCCTGCCGAAGCTTCTGGCTGCCGTCACGGACGGCCATCCCCAGATCGACGTGATGCTTTCCCGCGAGGAGACCTATGCCGACATCAACCCCGTCCGTATCGACTCCAATGGGGTGTCGGCCTTCATCTCGATCATGCGCGGCTGCAACAATGTCTGCTCCTACTGCGTGGTTCCATATACCCGCGGCGCGGAGCGGAGCAGGGATCCCCGCACGATCGTGCGGGAAGCCTGCGACTGCTTCAGCCGCGGCTACCGCGAGGTCACCTTGCTCGGACAGAATGTCGATTCCTACCATTGGAAGGGAGAGGATGGGGAGGTCAGCTTTGCACAGCTCCTTGAAAAGGTCGCATTGATCAGTCCTGAACTGCGCGTGAGATTCTCGACATCCAATCCGCAGGATTTCTCGGACGAGGTCATCTACACTATGTCCGCTTACGAGAACATCTGCAAGCATATCCATTTCCCCGTACAGTCCGGTTCGAACCGCATGCTGGAGAAGATGCGCCGCCGCTATACCCGCGAGTGGTACCTCTCCAGGGTAAAGAAGATCAGGAGCATCATCCCCGACTGCGGTCTGACGACCGACGTCATCGCCGGATTCTGCACCGAGACTGAGGAAGACCATCAGCAGACCCTCAGCCTCTTCGAGGAGGTCGGCTACGATACGGCTTTCATGTTCTATTATTCCGAGCGTCCCGGCACGTTCGCCGCCAGGCATTGGCCGGACGATGTCGACATCGAGACCAAGACCCGCCGCCTGAACGAGATCATCACCCTTCAGAACCGCAAGAGCCTGGAGAGCTACCGTCGCGACATCGGAAAGCGTTTCAAGGTCCTTGTGGAAGGCCCTTCAAAGAAAAACCCTTCCGAACTGTGCGGAAGGGCTTCGAACAATAAGATGTGCGTCTGGCCGGATACGACCCACAAGGCAGGCGATTATGTGGAGGTCGAAGTGCTCGACTGCACCTCCGCCACCCTGCTCTGCAGGCTGGCCTAGTCCTGGACGAAGGCGATCACTTCGCCCTTCGCCACATCCTTTCCCTGCTTGGCGGTGACCGCTACGACGCGTCCGCTCACTGCGGGGACAACTTCCTCCAATCCATACCAGGTCTGGACATAGCCCATGGGCTTTCCGGACTTGACTGCCGTGCCGGCCACGGGGGCCTTGGAGTCGTCCTGGACGTCCACCTCCCACAGCATCTTGCCCTTTGCAGGAGCCTGGACGGGAGTGGCTTTGGGATACTTGGCCACGTAGGAGTCGATATCGAACTCGGGCATCTCCACGACTGCGCGGGTGACGACCTTGGGAGCTCCGGCTTTTTCCTTCAGAGCCTCGAGGTCCTTGTTGAAGCGCTCCTTGGCGACTCCTGAACGATAGTCGCGGTACTGGCGTTCGAACATGGCCATATTCAGGAGTTCCTCGTCGTCCTCGCCGCAGTCCCAGCCTTCTTCCTTCATCATCTCGCGGAACTTCGGAAGTTCGTCAGGATACATGTCCTGCGGGTTGCCGGAGTAGAACTCCATGCCTTTTTCCTTCGCGAGCTCGATGATCTCGGGCGCGAGCGGTCCGGGCAACTGTCCCATCTTGCCCAGGATCATGCCCCAGGTGTCCTTGTCGATGGTGGAGAAGCGCGGCTTGCCGCTGGCGAGGTTGAAGAGGTTCATCAGGGCGGTATTCTTGACGTACTGGCTGAACGGGGTCACGAGCGGCGGATATCCGAGCTTGGGCCATACATATTCGACTTCGTTGAAGAGCTTGACCATCAGCGTGTCAAGGCTGCTGACACTCTCGCCATGGGTACGCTCTGCGGCGTTGATGGCGTCCTTGAATCCGAGAAGGTCGGCCATCATCGAGCCCATCATGCCTCCGGGGAGACCGCAGCCGACGAGGAGTGAAGTCATGAGGGAATTGCTGGAGTTGATCCAGTAGCCGAGGAAGTCGTCGATGAACGACTGGGTCAGGCGGCGGACCTCCATATATGCGTCCATGTTGATGTCCTTGACCAGGAAGCCGTCGGCCTTCATCATCTCGCGGATGGTGATGACGTCGGGATGGACCTTGCCCCAGGAGAGAGGCTCCACGGCGACGTCGAGGTAGTCGGCGCCTGCGCGCGCGACCTCGAGCATCGAGGCCGGGGAGAATCCGGGGCCGGTGTGTCCGTGGTATTGGACTATGATGTGCGGGTGTTTTTTCTTGATCTCGGTGACGATCTGTCCGAGGACGGTCGGGCGGCCTACGCCGGCCATGTCCTTAAGGCAGATTTCGTCTGTACCGTACTCTACAAGCTTGTCCACAATGCCCATATAATACTCCACGGTGTGGACGGGGGAGTGAGTGATGGACAGGGCGGCCTGCGAGATCATGCCGGCTTTCTTGGCGTACTCGACAGACAGCTTGAGGTTGCGGTGATCGTTCAGGCCGCAGAATGAACGGGCGATGTCAGTGCCCTGCTTTTTCTTGACCTTGAACATGAGTTCACGGACGTCAGCCGGTACGGGATACATGCGGATGGCGTTGAGACCGCGCTCCAGCATATGGGTCTGGATGCCTACCTTATGGAAGGGAGCAGTCCATTCGCGGACGGAGCGGTTGGGGTTCTCGCCGTAAAGCAGGTTGACCTGCTCGAAGGCTCCTCCGTTGGTCTCCACACGGTCGAAGCAGCCCATGTCGATGATGGCGGGAGCCACCTGGACGAGCTGGTCCACACGCGGCTGGTACCTTCCCGAGGACTGCCACATATCCCTGTATACGAGAGAGAATTTTATTTCACGTGCCATATCTGTTTATATTTTGGATTCTTAAGAAGCCGTAATCATACAAATATAGTAAAAAAACTCACCATTTCCGCCCCTCGCGTAGACATTATTGAGTTTTTTTCTGCCACCGCAATAAAATATTTTGTCAATCGATTTTTTTCATTACCTTTGCAGTCCTAATACGGTGCGATTAGTTCAGTTGGTAGAGCACCAGATTGTGGTTCTGGGTGTCGTGGGTTCGAGCCCCACATCGCACCCCAACTGTAAAGGGGACGACTCATGTGGGTCGTCCCCTTTTTATAGTTGTGGTGCGTCGCGCCCTTCCAATCCCTATTCGTGCGGTTTTTCGCCCTAAATCCGCGCGCAGTTCCCCTCCACCCATTAACAACTTGTACAGGGATACTATAATGAGGTGGGTTTATGTGTACAAGGGGTTAGCAGAAACAGCTGAATTCGGGAAAAACAATACAACTTGTACAAATATATCCCCTCCAACTGTATATTTCTGTACAAGCAGTATGCGTGACGCCCTATAGTTGAAGTGCTGGAAATACCTTCGGAATACCCGGTTATCGTCGATGCTGCGAAAGAGTAATTTGATGCAACGATCGCTGACTGAATTGCATCTATTATGAAGTAAACTTAAAACGGGATGAGACTATGAGAAAAATGATGTTTGCCGTTGCGGCTGGATTACTCTGCTTCTCCATGGCTATTTCTGCGCAGAACCGCTTCAGCGGCGCGATAGAACCGGGTGCCAAGGTTTTTTTCGGCGATAAGACCGGGGGATCTTTTGGGGCAGATGCCGTCCTGGGCGTTTTACATGACGGAAAGTTGTTTTTCGGACTCGGAATAGGATGTGACCTGCAGTACTTGGAGAATGAGCAGTATAATCCGAACATTCCCGCAAAGTGGCTCAAGATAGAGCCGGTTTTCTCGCAGCCGAAAACACTGAAGACTAAAGAGGTTCCGTTATTTCTCAGTGTTAAGTATTATTGGGATTCCGGAAGATTGCGCCCGACTGTTGACGGCCGTGCAGGTATGTCTTTCTCAATGTATGGAGTCGGAGGTAAGTTTTTGTCCTTTGGAGCAGGATGCCGGTATGACCTGACGTCGAACACTGGCCTGGCTTTCCGTGCTTATTATGAAATGATGAGGAGTTGGTACGCCGATGATGTTTATGACAGTTATTTGGGCTGGTTCAATTCGATTGGCTTACGGGTCGCTTATGAATTCTAATTCTAAAGGGTGCGAAAATGAGAACGATCGTCAGAAAACCATTGTTATTGGTATTGTCGATATTTGTCGGCTTAACTTGCCTTTCCGGGCAGGAAGTCGGTTCCGGCACTTTTGAGATAGGCGCAGGATTGAATATATACGGGACGCTTGGTTCCCATGGTGGCCCTTACAGGTATTTCAGTCCGGGGATATATGGCGAATACCGTTACGGAGTCGCGGAGCGTTTCGACATCGGAGCACAGTTGAACTACAGGTTCGGAAATGGAGCGTCCGACTACTTTGTTGATTTCGGTCAATGGAAGCTACGGTTCAATCAGGTTAATCTGAAAGCTGTGGCGGACTTCAAGATGCGTCCCTCACGGGCTGTCCGTCCATTCATCGGTGTCGGTGCCGGAGCAGGGTTTATTAAGGAAGAGCGCATCGGAGACCTCTCCATAGTCAGCTGGACAGTATCTCCCGTGAAGAAGTGGTTTTTCGGGACCGTAGGACCGAGATTTGGCCTTCATATAAAACGCTTCCGTGTCGCAATTGAGACGGATCTCGCATTCGACATGGAGCATTGGGATTCCATAGCTACCGCCACCGCTTTGAATGTCGGCTACTCATTCTGATCACATCTGAAGTGGGATCATCAAATAGCCCCGAAACTTTACAGCCGCGGTTTCTTGACGATTCGGACAATGAGGGAGATCAGGTAGATGATGACGCCATAGAAGACCGGAATCAGGCCGATTCTCATCCCGCCGAAGAAAACATTGGGGGAGATCAGGTCGAATAAGCCGCTGACCCCTCCTCCCAGGTCGGAGGCAACCTGCTGGAATGCCTGGAACATCTGGTACATGCCGATAAGGTAGGTCAGGAATCCGAAAACAAGCGCGAAGGTTCCGATCTCCTTGATCCACCGGGGGGCTTTCCAGGCGGCGAAGAAAATGGCAACCAGAAGAATGGTGAGGATGGTCATGTAACCGGCTCCTCCCTGCATGAAAATCTTGAACATGGTACAAAAGATTTACGGGTTTGACTTTCTGTGACAAATGTAAGGAACGGCTCTCCTTTTCCAAAGCCGAATCCCCATGTACGGAAGTTAAATCCCCAATGTCGCGTTTTATTTTGGCAGAACCCCGGTCCGTTTGCTATATTTGTGCAGAGAATGAAACGGCTTCTGACCATATCCTATTGGATAATCGCCATCCTTCTGGTGGCGGTCGTTCTCAGCAGTCTCGAATACACGTTCCTGGAAGCTTTGTTTATCGGAACGCTGTTCCTCCCCGGCGCTTTGGCGGCAAGGTATTTCTTCCCCAAGGTCAACTACAGCAAAAAGTCGTCCGGTATTGGGGAGACTGTTTTTATTGTGCTGGGGATCTTGTTGGGGGAGATCCTTCTGTTCATGATCGCCCATTTTTTCATTCTCACCTTCCGGGGGGATCTTCCCGGGCCTCTAGTGGATCTGCCCGACCTTCCTCACATCTTGTCGAACCCCGTTTTCATTGCCGTCATATTGACTGCCCTTGCTGCAGGCAGCTATTTCTTCGAAGCGTGGCTGGACAAGAAGCACCCGAGCCGGCCTGGCACCATATCTTTCATCTCGGACAGGAAGCCGATGACGCTGCCTTTGAACGAAATCCTTTACGTAGAATCGAACGACGACGCAACGTGCATTGTCGCCTCTGACGGCCGGCGCTTCAAGAACTACACTCCCATTTCCCAATGGGAAGCTACGCTTTGGCCGCATTTCATCCGTATCCATCGCTCCTTCCTTGTGAACAGGACCGCGGTAACCAAAGTCGATGTCGACCTCCTGTACATCGACGACATCCAACTGCCCATATCCCGGAAGTATAAGGATACGGTCTCCAACAGTTTCTAGTTATTTCGGGAGATCCTCGCCTGGATCCCACGGCTCACGAGTCTATTTGACGCGCTTGTAGGTCTTGGCGCGGCGGCCTTCGGTGTCGAAGGGGCTGCGAGCGGTCAGGAGACCGCTCTCCGCGTCATAGGTGAATATCAGTCCCCATAAATAGTGCTCCCAGCCGCCGCCGGCCGCAGGGATGAACTGGTGAGTGACGTTCTCGGGAGTGAAGACGCGCTCGACAGCGGGATCGTCCATGTCCTGCCAGGTCCCGACGAGCGGGCTTGAGGTCAAAGCGGCAAGATATGCGGCGTCGGCGGAACCCGCGTCAACCTTCTCCATGGATACGGTGATGCCGCGCTCCTTCCTGTCGCTTTCGTTGAAATGCGACAAAGTCTTGTCCTTGCGGTTGATGAAAAGGTAGGTGTCCTCTCCATACCTGCCGACGAACTCGAGAAGCTTCTCGTCCGGTCCTACCCCGAACATGTCCTCGTCCATCTCGTTGTAGGTATAGTTGGTCTCGGGGATGGCTGCGATAGGGATGTCGGGCAGACTCCTGTCCTTGATGCGTATCTGGTATTTGTCGATGGAGATGTAGAAATCATACATGTCGGCGTCGTTGTCCGGTACACTCTCTTTCACATGCCAGGTGCCATATGCCCAGGAGTATCCGCTGGTGAGGATGCCCTGGTGGCTGAGGTTGACTGTCTGTGCGCCAGTCGTGAATGATGCGGCGAAAAGGAGCGGCGCCGCGACGGCCGCAATGAGGAGTCTCGTTTTCATCTTCGTAGAGTTTATTGCCTGTTGCGACGGTTGAGCTGCCGGACTATGCGGCGGATGACAACGTCGATGGACTGGTCGGGCTCGATGATGTTGTAGTCCTCCCAGAAATTGTCGTCAGCGAAGTCGCTGACCTGGTCGGAGAGGATATCCTTGAATTTGACACGGTCTGCCGGATCGATGGCTATGCCTCCGTCCTTATGGTCCGTCACTGCCATTTCGGCTGTCACGGAGAAATTGCTGCGGAACAGCGAACGCTGCTTGCGCACGTTGAATCCGAGATCGACGCGGCAGTAGTCATAGTACCACTTGTCGTCGATGCAGCGGTAGCTGACAACATAGTCCGCCCGGTTCACGGCGAATTGCATTCCCGGGGAGCGCTTGACGATGAAGATCCTTGCCGCCTCCTCCTGCCGTCCTTCGAAATCCAGCGACAACTCAACGCGGCCGATGGCCAGGCTCTCGGTCTCGATATAGACCGTGCCCTTGAAGAGTATCCCGTCTTCGCGGTTCTTGGGCGTGAACCGTACGGCATAGAACGACCTTCCGTCATATATTGCCGTGCCGTCAAGGTCGAAACTATACATGGTCATAGCCTCTTCAAGCCCGACTCCGGCGAAGGGATTCTTGACCATGTCGATGGCCAGTGCGGTGTTGATACCGCCCTGGAGCTTGATGAAAAGCGTGTCCGTGCTGTCGTAATTGAGGGTTCCGCGTCCCTTGTAGATGCCGACCCTGTCGGCGGAGAATCCGCTGTAGGAAGCCTTGTCTATATCTATGACTGCCTCGTTGAGTACAAGGTATTTGGCCGAGCCCTTGCGGATCATCTCACGGTAGAAAGCGGTCATTCCGACCCTTTCGGTAGGGTAATTGTCTCGGATCTTGTAGTATGCCGCGCGGAAGATGGCCAGTCCGTCCATCGCCCTGACCATGGCCGGGTCGAGCTGCAGGGTCATCGGGACCAGGGAGATTTCCAGAGGACGCTCCTGGGTGTGGCCTGAGAACTCGCTGACCTTGATGTTGCGGGTCAGGAAGCCGAGGTGGCTGATAACAATCTCGGCGTCCGGAGCGGTGTCCGCGGGAATCTTAAGGGAGAAAACGCCTTCGGAGTTGGATACGTTGCTGATCCTGGAACCGGAAAGGCTTACGGAGGCGAAGAAGAGCGACTCGGACGTGGAACTGTCCAAGACGTGCCCGTGCAGGGTGAGCACGTCCGAGTCCTGTCCCGACGCCGCGAGGGTCAGGAACAAGGCGGTCAGCGCCGCGAAGATTTTCTGGAAAACTGTTTTCATATCGTTAAGATTCAGGTATCGGATGTCAATCTACGGTTACGTTGCCGGAGTGGGTGGTTTTGGTCCGGACGATCATGGAACCGTCACTGTCGTACCAGTCCCATTCCACGTGGACGACAGGTTTCTTCCCTCCGGTCGGGAGTATGCCTTCCAGCGGGAAGGAAACATAAGTTCCCGCGTAGTGGAAGAGAGGAAGGGCGTAATCTTCATTCTCTGGGCATTCTCCGTGCGCATTGTGGCGCATTTCGAAATATAGGGTGTCGGCATTGCTCCTCACATCGTCATACACGAGGTTGATGTCGTGGTCTTCGTTGGCGGGATTGGGTAGGGCAAGGGTGACGTATCCGTTGAAATAGCCTCCGGACACCCAGGCCTGGGTAACGCTGACGCCGTCATGGCCGGCAGCTTCGGCTTCGTCCGTGCCGGCGACGAGGGGAGCCGTCGTGAAAGCGGCCATGAAATCCAGCAGGCGGATGTTGTACTCGTCGCTCCGTCCTTCCACTTTGGACATCACGTCGCAACTGATCATCACGCGGCTGATGGAATCGGGGATCATGGATCCGGAATTGTTGTCCACGATGTAGTATGTGAGACCTTTGTCGGTCAGGAGTTTGTCACGTGCGATCCTCGTGCACATCCCGGTTTCGGAGTAGAGGTACTCGTCATTGGGAAGGCAGGAGACGGACAATGCCGCTGCGGCGACCAGCGCCAAGGCTATGGAATGGAATGCTTTCATCTTGTTACGGTGTTTTTTCTTGTTGTTGGATGGCAGATGATCTGGATGTCGACTCCGTCCACCTTGTACCCGCGGTAGCGCTTGGACTTGATGCGCGACTCGACCATCTCCAGGAGCTCGTCGTCCATTACGTCCTTGAACTCGTTGTTCACCGTGTCGTAGAGGTGGAGATGCTTGAAGCCGTTGACGTCGAAGTACATCTTGTTGTTGGCGCTGAACCTGTGGGTGTAAATGCCGAGCAGGGTCATCTGGGTGAGGATGTTGTACACAGAGGCCACCGTCACCCGGGTGCCTCCCTTGCTGTCCAGGAGCTCGCAGACCTGGTCCGCGCTGGCGTGGCCGAGGCTGAGCATGGCCTCGTGCACGGCCAGCCTCTGGGGCGTAGCCTTGAGGGAGTGCCGCTTGAGGACCGACTTGAATCGGTCCATGGCGGAAAGATCCTTGGTCTGAGCGTTCATAATCCGGATAATCTGATTCACAAAGTTAAATAAAAAAAGATTAAATGCTTATATTTGCAGTTCATAAAAGGAGATTATGGAAAAAACCAGGCTTTTGATCATCGGCGGGGGTCCTGCCGGCTATACGGCTGCCATCTATGCAGCCCGCGCTGCGCTGTCTCCCGTTCTCTACGAGGGTATGGAACCGGGCGGCCAACTGACCACCACCACTGTAGTCGAGAATTATCCCGGATTCGCCGACGGCATAGATGCCAACCAGCTGATGGACGCGATGCGCGCCCAGGCCGCAAGGCTCGGGGCTGACATCCGTCGCGGGACCGTCGTGAAGGCCGACCTCTCTTCGAGGCCGTTCCGTCTCACGACTGACGAGGGTGCCGAGATCGAGGCCGAGGCAGTCATCATCGCGACCGGAGCTGCCGCGAAGTACCTCGGGCTCCCCTCGGAACGCAAGTTCCGCGGCCTTGGCGTCTCGGCCTGCGCCACTTGCGACGGCTTCTTCTATCGCAAGAAGGACGTCGCGGTAGTGGGCGGAGGCGATACCGCCTGCGAGGAGGCCACTTACCTTGCCGGCCTTTGCCGCAAGGTCTATATGATAGTGCGCAGGGATGTCCTCAGGGCCTCAAAGGCCATGCAGCAGAGGGTCGCGGACACTCCCAACATCGAGATACTTTGGAACTGCAATACGCAGGAGGTGCTCGGCGACGAATACGGCGTCACCGGAGCCAGGCTCGTCAGAAAGGATGGTACTGTTTTTGATATCTCCATCGACGGCTTTTTCCTGGCCATCGGCCACCACCCCAACTCCGACCTGTTCAAGGAGTGGGTCGCCACGGACGAGCTCGGCTATATCGTCACGGACGGCAAGTCCACCCGCACGAGCGTCGAAGGCGTATTCGCGGCCGGCGATGTCCAGGATCCGACCTACCGGCAGGCGGTCAACGCCGCAGCCTCCGGCTGCCGAGCCGCCCTCGATGCCGAGAAGTTTTTAATGGGTATTTAAGTGAAAGAAATGAGACATACCAAGTTAGTCGCAGCGCTGGCGGTCTGTTTACTGGCCGTCTTTGCCTGCAAGTCCGAATATGAAACGCTTCTGGAAGGCAATGACGTGGATGCCAAATATGCCGCCGCGTTCTCGTATTTCAACCAGGGCAAATTCCAGAGGTCCGCACAGCTGTTCGAGTCCCTTTCTCCGTTGACCAACGGTACGGAACGCGCCGACACTGTACTGTACTACTGGGGACTCAGCAACTACCGTTACCGCGACTACTATACCGCCGAGACCAATTTCACGACTTTCGTCGCCACCTATCCCTTCAGCCCCTTCGCTCCCGATGCCGGATTCTACCGCATCGACTGCCTCTTCCGTCAGACACTCAGGTACGAACTGGACCAGAAGCCCACCCGCAACGCCATCTCGGCCATCAACCAGTACCTCAAGGAGAATCCCGAGAGCCCCTACCGCCCGTTGTGCGAGAACATGCTCTCGGAACTGAACGGCCGCCTGGACCGCAAGGCGTATGAGAATGCCCGACTCTATTACAAGATGGAGGATTACCAGGCCGCCACTACGGCGCTCAAGAACGTGTTGAAGGACAATGCCGACAACATCTACCGAGAGGACATCCTCTATTATCTTGCCATGTCGTCGTACAAGTATGCCGACATGAGCGTTCAGTCCAAGCAGCGCGAGCGTTTCCTCCTCTTCGTGGATGATTATCTGAATTTCGTGGGCGAGTATCCGGAGTCGGACTACCGCCGTGAACTGGACGGACTGTACAGGCGTGTGCAGCGTCTCCTCGGCCGCAATACCACCATCCCCGGAATGACTCCGGAGGAGGAGTCGGAAGGGGAGCCGGAAGAGGAGATTGAAAATTAATGAAACTTTCCGTGCGGTGCGCGGAGTATTCATTTTGATAGAAAATACAATCGATATGGAAAACAAGACAAAGAAAGTCCCTACCAACACCATCACGCGCGATGTCAAGGACCTTGCAGCCCCGACCGGCAATATCTACGAGTCCGTCGTCATCCTCTACAAGCGCGCCAACCAGATCGCTCTCGCTGAGAAGAAAGAGCTGAACAAGAAACTCGAGGACTTCAAAAACGAGCGCGACACCATGGAAGAGGTGTTCGAAAACAAGGAGCAGATAGAAATCTCCAAATACTACGAAAGGCAGCCCAAACCCGACCTGGTGGCCATCTCCGAGTTCGAGAACGGCGAACTCTTCTACAGGAAGGCCAAGCAGGAGGATTAAGCTTTATGCTCAAGGCCTTAAGCGTCAGTAATTACGTATTGATAGACTCTCTGGAGATTCAGTTCCCGGAGGGTCTGATCATTATTACGGGACAGACCGGCGCAGGCAAGTCCATAATCCTGGGCGCGTTGTCGCTGCTGATGGGAGCCAAGGCCGACGCGTCCGCCATTGCCGACGGGGCTGATTCCTGTGTGGTGGAGGCGGAGTTCGAAGCCGGCGGCGGAGAGCTCGCCGCGCTTCTTGAAGAGAACGGAATCGAATCTGACGGGAATACCCTTGTCATCAGGAGGGTCGTGTACCGCACCGGCCGTTCGAGGGCCTTCGTCAACGATTGCCCCGTCAGTCTGCCGATACTGACCGCCGTATCTTCTCACCTTATCGATATTCATTCCCAGCACCAGAACCTTCTTCTGACCGACTCGCGTTTCCAGCTGTCCGTGCTCGACTCTTATGCCGGGAACGGCGACTTGCTGGACGCTTGCAGGAAGGCTCATTCGGAACTTCTCGCCCTCCGCTCGGAGCTTTCGCAGGTTTCCGGAAAGCTGGAGAGGCTCAAAGCCGAGAGGGATTATAACGAAGCGCGTTTCCATCAGCTGGACGCCGCGGCGCTCCGGGACGGCGAGCTCGACGAGCTCGAGGCCGAACAGCAGCGTCTGGCCAATGCGGAGGAGATCAAGGAGAACCTCTGCGGAGCCGAAGCTTTCTTCTCTCCGCAGGACGATTCCATCCCTTCGCCCGATGCAGGACTCAGGAACTGCATTCAACTGCTGACCAAGGTGTCCCGTATCCTTCCGGAGACGGGCCCGCTTGCGGAGAGGCTGTCTTCGGTGCGGATAGAGATGGACGATATCGCCTCCGAGATATCTGCCCTCAACGGGCGTCTGGAGGTCTCCGCTGACCGTCTGCAGACCGTTGAAGAAAGGCTTTCCACGCTCTACGGACTGCTCAAGTCGCATTCCTGCCGCACGATAGCTGAGCTCATCGCCGTGCGCGACCGTTATTCCGACGCGCTCTATGACTCCGACTCGCTCGAGCTCCGCAAGGAGGAGCTGGAGAAGGAGTCGGCGCAGGCTGCGGCGCGGCTGGACGGGCTGGCAGCGAAGCTGCACGCCGCCCGTACCGGCGCCGCCGGCTCTTTCTCCGAGGCCATCTTGGCCTCGCTCCGTTTCCTCGAACTTGACCGCTCCGTGTTCTCGGTAGCGTTCTCGGAAACGGCTCCCGGCCCCACCGGCATCGATTCCGTGCGTTTCCTGTTCTCGGCCGACGGCCGAGAGCCGGTGGAACTGTCCAAATGCGCGTCTGGCGGAGAGCTCTCCAGGATAATGCTCAGCCTTAAGGCCATGATGGCCAAATACACGGAGATGCCGACGCTGTTCTTCGACGAGATTGATTCAGGCGTCTCCGGAAGCGTTGCGGACAGGATGGGATCGATGATCTGCGGTATGGGAAACGACATGCAGGTGTTCGCCATCACGCACCTTCCGCAGGTGGCGGCAAAGGGGAATGCCCATTACCTGGTCACCAAGTCCGACGACCCTTCCGGCAGGGTGGTCTCCACCATCCGCCAGCTGGATGCGGAGGAAAGGGTGATGGAGGTGGCGCGTATGCTGAGCGGCAGCGTCGTCACCGACGCTGCCGTTGCAAATGCGAAGGCTCTTCTCGAGCCTTAATTTACGAGTGTGATACTGAAATCCTGGCCGTAGACGATACGTCTGACGGCTTTGTTGGCGTGCCCCCCCCTGCGGTCGAAACTGAAGTTGGACTGGAGGCCGCGCATGTTCTCTTCGTCGAGCTTGTCCGGCCAGCGGCGACCGTATTTGGAGCACATCTTGATGAAGTTGTAGGCGGTGTCGTAGCCCTGGAAAGCGAACGGTCCGGGCTCGGCGTTGAACAACGCGCGGTACCTCATCAGGAAACGCTGCACGGCCGGCGAGTCGTAATCGACGAAGTATGAGATGGACACGTGCAGGTTGGCGTTGTGGAGATATTCCACTTCGATGGTGTCGAAGGAACGGATCTTGGACAGGCTGTAAAGCGCCACCTTGTCCCTACGGTTGTTCCTGAGAGCCAGTCTGTTGGCATTGCGGACCACATCGGCTACGAACGCTTCGCTCTCCGATGCCACCAGCAGGCGGATGGTGCCGCCGGCGCCGGGGCTCTCGATGCTTCCGGCGATGTTCCTTCCCTCGAACAACCCGTAGGAGAGGTTGGTGTAGGGGATTCCGGACTCCTGGAGCCTGGTGACCAGGATACTGGCCGCAGCAGAGAGAGTGGCATTCTTTTCCGTCAGGAGTACTATCCTGTCGCCGGTACGGTAATCCTCTGCGAGCCAATTGACGAGATCCTCGCTCTGGTTTTCCGAAGAGCTGGGGGCCTGGATGACGTTGTTGTAAGCCCTGGCCAGTTCGATGGCCTTGGGCTCGAGCGGCGACACGATGGGAGTGGTCGAAGGGCTGAGCCTGATCGTGCTTGCCAGGTCGGTGGTGGAGATGGGGCCGATGACGACGTCGCAGGAAGAGAGTTTCTCGGATGTGACCGGGATGTTCCCGCCGACAACGTCATAGACGCTCAGGTCGACGTTGACGCCCTCGGCCTTGAGGTCATGGGCGGCCAGAAGCACGCCGCTATAGAACTCGAGATTGTTGTCACTAGGCGACTTGCTCGCATTGAACGGCATAATGAGCGCCGCGGTGACATCTTTCTTCCCGGTATAAAGGAACTCTTCGGCCTTATCGGAGATGGCCTCCCCGATGGTTTCGAAGATGCTCTTCTGCTTGCCGTCATCCTCGACTTCCGCCTCGGGCTCTTCATGAACCGGCGCGGGAGTCTCCTCCGCGATGTAAGGCTCCGGAACCCCGGTGGGGATCCGGAGTTTCTGCTTGCGGGC
>JAEEGI010002090.1_pt1 | contig 49440 bp, 37 predicted proteins | sample 8958751 | NCBI WGS metagenome assembly JAEEGI01 (sample SAMN16246545, study PRJNA631951) | gut metagenome | biome: gut microbiome; feature: rumen; material: KS-attached | host: Bos | place: Iran: Karaj | collected 2018-10
CTCAGTACAGTTACCATTGGTAAGAGTCGTCAGCCATGACAAGTACGTCGAATATCATGAGTTTAGATTCTATATATAAGCAGCTTCTTCGTCCAAGAAATTACATGCCAAGAAGCCAGTCAGAGGCCAATCTGCCATAAAATCCGGAGAGAAATTGATCTTTGACGAGGGAAATTACCTTCCCAAGTGCCTGCCAGAGACTGATCTGCCATAAATTTTGGAGGAGAATTGCTTATGAGCTCAGGAAATTACCTGCCCGGAGGCATGTTTGAGGCTTGTTTGCCATAATATCAGAGAGGAAATCCTCTTGCCTTGTGGAATACATTTTCAGGCGGGTCAAGGGGAACGTGGAATACCGCAGCAGGGTGCTCATGAAACTAACGGCTGACACAGAGGTAAATGGCGCCCTGTGAGGATATGCCGCGAAAGCCCCTTGACGTGCCTCGATAACACCCTATTGCCCCGCGGGTGGCACTTTAATGTGCCGCCCCTTGGCTACCTTTGGGGCGATGTGTGGATTATTTGAAAAAAGTAGATTAAATGGGAAAATAACTTAAAATAAAAAGAACCGTCTTCAATGTCCCACCAAATACCCTACTTTCGCCCGCCTTGAAAACAATGGTCAAATCTGCTACAATGTGCTTTGGACTTTTGCTATCATAGAGGGTGAAGTATGCCCTTTTTTAGGAGAAAAAAATGAGTATTATTGATAAGATCATAGGAACACATTCCCAGAGAGAGCTGCGCAGGATCAACTCAACAATTGACAAGATCGAGGCCATGAGACCTCAGATGCAGGCTCTTTCAGATGAAGAACTCAGGGGCAAGACCGAGGAGTTTAAGAAGAGACTTGCTGATGGCGAGACCCTTGACGACGTTATGCCGGAGGCTTATGCGGTAGTCCGCGAGGCAGGTAAAAGAGTTCTTGGAATGGAACACTTCAGAGTACAGCTCATCGGTGGAGTAATCCTTCATCAGGGAAGAATTGCCGAGATGAGAACCGGTGAAGGTAAGACTTTGGTTGCTACGCTTCCTTCGTATCTTGATGCTCTTGCAGGAAAGGGTGTTCACGTTGTAACAGTCAATGACTATCTGGCTAAGCGTGACGCTGAGTGGATGGGTAAGATCCATGAATTCCTCGGCCTTACTGTTGGCGTTGTTCTAAACAGCATGACCAGCGAGGAGAGAAAGAAAGCCTATAACTGCGACATTACATACGTTACCAACAACGAGTTGGGATTTGATTACCTTCGTGATAACATGGCAATCTATAAGGAGCAGTGCGTACTGCGCGGCCTTAACTTTGCCATCATCGACGAGGTGGACTCAATCCTTATTGATGAAGCCCGTACACCTCTTATCATTTCAGGTCAGTCAGACAAGTCCACCAAGCTCTATGAAGCCTGCGACGTACTTGCCAAGCAGATGACCCGTGGTGAGGACATGGAAGACCTATCCAAGATGGATGCCATCATGGGCGTAGAGAGAGAAGAGACAGGTGACTTCATCGTCAATGAAAAAGACAAGATCGTAAACCTCACCGAGGCCGGTGTTGCCAAGGTAGAGAGATTCTTCCGTATAGAGAACCTTGCTGATCCCGAGAACCTTGAGATTCAGCACAACATCATCCTGGCTCTTCGTGCTAACAACCTGATGCAGAAGGACCACGACTACATCGTCAAGGATGATGAAGTACTTATCGTAGATGAGTTCACAGGACGTGTTATGCCGGGACGTCGTTATTCAGACGGTCTCCACCAGGCTATCGAGGCCAAGGAGCACGTTAAGGTTAAGAGAGAGTCCAAGACTCTTGCCACCATCACCTTCCAGAACTTCTTCAACAAGTTCGATAAAAAGTGTGGTATGACAGGTACCGCTCTTACAGAGGAGAGAGAGTTCCGTGATATCTACGGAATGGACGTTATCGAGATTCCTACCAACAGACCTGTAATCCGTAAGGACCTTCAGGATGCGGTATATAAGACAAGAAAAGAGAAACTCAACGCTATCTGCGACGCAGTAGCAGCAGCTCATGAAAAAGGACAGCCTGTACTGGTTGGTACCATCACCATCGAGGCTTCAGAAGAGCTTTCCAGAATGCTCAGAAAAAGAGGTATTCAGCACAACGTACTGAACGCCAAGTTCCATGAGATGGAAGCTGAGATTGTTGCCGAGGCAGGTAAGCACGGCGCTGTAACCATCGCTACCAACATGGCGGGCCGTGGTACTGATATCAAGCTTGATGAGGAGTCAAGAGAGGCCGGCGGTCTTAAGATCATCGGTACAGAGAGACACGAGAGCAGACGTATCGATAACCAGCTCCGCGGACGTTCAGGACGTCAGGGAGATCCTGGTGAATCCAAGTTCTACCTTTCACTTGAAGATAACCTCATGAGACTCTTTGGTTCAGAGAGACTCATTTCAATGTTTAATGCCCTCAAGATTCCGGATGGACAGGAAATTGAGCACTCATCTCTTTCAAAGGCAATCGAATCTGCCCAGAAGAAGATCGAGTCCAACAACTATGCAATCCGTAAGAACCTTCTTGAGTATGACCAGGTTAACAATGAGCAGAGAGAGATCATCTACGCAGAGCGTAAGAAAGTTCTTGATGGAGATTCCATGAGAGATTCCATCTACAAGATGATCACTGATATTGTTGAGTCTGCAGTTGAGACAGTAGTCGGTGAAGAGAACGACGCCGACAACTGGAATCTCACAGAGCTCAATGAGCTCCTGCTTCCTACAGTTCCTCTTAAGAAGATCAACAGAGGAAGAATTGAGACAAAGACCAAGTCCGGACTTATCCAGCAACTCAAAGAAGAGGCTGTTAAGCTCTACGAGGCAAAAGAGGCTGAGTTCCCTGAGCCCGAGACAATAAGAGAGATCGAGCGTGTCATCCTTCTTAAGGTCATTGACAGAAAGTGGATGGACCACATCGATGATATGGATCAGCTGCGCCAGGGTATTGGCCTTCAGGCGTATGGTCAGCGTGACCCCAAGCTTGAGTACAAGCTTACAGGCTATGAGATGTTCGATGATATGACCAGGAACATTAAAGAGGATACAGTAAGACTTCTGTTCCACGTTCATATTGAAGAGAGAGTAGAGAGAGAACAGGTAGCCAAGGTTACAGGAACCAACAAGGATGATACAGTGGCAAAGCAGCCCGTTAAGAGAGCTGAAGCCAAGATCTATCCCAACGATCCATGCCCATGCGGAAGCGGCAAGAAGTACAAGAACTGCCACGGCAGAGTCTGAGTGGCAACCACTGGTAATATAGCGAAGCAACTATAGATAGAAGTTAGAAAGAGAGTAAGTAATGGTAGTTTTAGATCAGATGAAGGTTGAGATCCAGAACCTTCAGGATACATTAAAGGAAGTAACAGCTTCCCTTGACCTGGATTCCAAGAAAAAGATAATCGAAGAGCTCTCCCGTGAGATGGAGGAGCCCGGATTCTGGGACAACGCAGAGAAGGCCAACAAGAAGACCAAGGACCTTAAGAACATGCAGGACCTGGTTGAGAACATTGAGAGACTTAACAAGCAGTACACAGACATCATCGACCTTATCGACATGCAAAATTCTGAAGGTGTAGATGATGATGACATGGCTGCGGAGATCAGATCAGAGCTTGATGACTTCGAGAACACCCTCGAGGATATTCGTATCAGCAACCTTCTTAACGGACCTTATGATAAGAACGACGTTATCTTAAGGCTCAACGCCGGAGCCGGCGGAACAGAGGCATGCGACTGGGCAAGCATGTTATATCGTATGTACACCAGATGGGCTGAGAGAAAGGGCTTTACAATCGAGACCCTTGACCTTCTTGACGGCGATGAGGCTGGAATCAAGTCAGTAACCTTCCAGATCTCAGGAACCAACGCATACGGACTTTTGAAGTCAGAGCACGGCGTACACAGACTGGTTCGTATCAGTCCCTTCAATGCTCAGGCCAAGCGTCAGACATCTTTCGTATCCTGCGATGTAATGCCTGATATCGAGGAAGATGTTGACATCGATATCAATCCCGATGATCTTCGTATCGATACCTACAGATCCAGCGGTGCAGGTGGACAGCACATCAACAAGACATCCTCCGCTGTACGTATCACACATATTCCTACAGGAGTAGTTGTTGCCTGTCAGAATGAGCGTTCACAGTTCCAAAATAAGGACAAGGCTATGCAGATGCTCAAGGCCAAGCTCTTTATCATGAAGCAGGAAGAGCAGGCAGCCAAGCTGGCCGGCATCAGAGGAGAAGTAATGGACAACGCCTGGGGCAGCCAGATCAGATCCTATGTACTTCAGCCTTACACCATGGTCAATGATACCCGTACAGGCTTTAAGGCATCTAATGCTGACGGAGTGCTGGATGGTGACCTTGATCCATTCATCAATGCATATCTTAAGTGGCTTGCAACTGGTGGAAAGCCTGTAGGCGAAACCGAAGAAGCATAATAGTAATAATGATAAATCAAGAATAAAAGAGATAAGTGAAATCACAAAAATTTCCTTATCTCTTTATTTATTGCCACGATAAGTAGCATCTTAAGTACAGTTTATACTTTTTTTATAATTAAAAATGAGTTACAATAGACTTCGAGGGGTAACTAAAATGAGACTATTAGATGGCGCTAAAGCGTTAATGATTCTTTTTAAAGATTATAAAACAATGGACAAGGACGAAAGAGAAGAATTCTTTCAGTCCAAATTTGATTATTATCAGAAATACGTTGAATTCAGCCTCGTTGTGGCATGTCTTGCCTTTGTAGCCTTTATATTGTCTGATTTCATCATCACAGGTTCTTTTCTTTTAACGCTGATGCCAAGGCTGTCAATTATTATTTGTCTTCTGATATATGATGTGGCATCTCATTTTGTAAAAAGCAGGGCGGGCAGAGTTTTTATGGATTTCTTCCTTGGACATGCTGTATTGCTCGGTACGCTTTGGGTCTCCTATAATCTTCCCGGTAATGCTCATGCCGGTGAGGGCATAGCCATTATGAACCTTTTATGGTATCTGGTGGGATTTGCAGCAATGCCTCATGAGACAGCTTTTTCCTATATTGTTTTTTTTGTGGAGATAATCATCTCTAACAGTTTCCTGCACTATAATGATTTTTATCTGGTCCTCGTATTGGAGTTTTTGTTTGGAGGTGCCGTAGTATTTTCTCAGTTGATTCTTTCTCTGCTATACCTTGACCATTATCGTATCAAACAAAAGCTTGAGCTGGCCATGGTCACAGATCCGCTAACCCAGGTATACAACAGGCATCTTCTTGAAAAGATCATTGCCAAGAACACCATCAAGGACGCTGCAAAGGATGAGCAGATTGCCATTGCAATGCTCGATATCGACAATTTCAAAAAGATAAATGATGATAACGGCCATTACACCGGAGACCTGACACTCCTCTACATGGGACAGAAGCTGGCAAAAGAGACTCACGACGACGACTATGTCATCAGATACGGCGGAGAGGAATTCGTCATAATATTCCGCAACTGTGACGTTAACAACGCCTGCGCCCGCATGGAGCAGTTCAGGAGAGACATCGAAGACGCAAAAGACACACCGGTACCGTTTACTATTTCGGTAGGTGTGTCAAGATATGCAGGAGATTATTCAAAAGCTGTCCAGAACGTGGACAATGCCCTTTATAAGGCTAAGAATACCGGAAGAAACAAGGTTGTGGTTGTCTGATACATCAGTACAGTGATTCCACGTCCACTATATCGCCATCCTCGACCTTAAAGCGCCAGATGGAATGACCCTGTAGTCTGTGCTCAGTCAGGAAATACGAGTCATCAACCTTGGACAGGTTATAAGGTGTTCCGCCGCCGATGAAGTACTGGCTGTAGATATCCTCATATTCACCCTCTGAGAGATTCTCAAGGGATGATGTCCTGACAATAGTGGCATAGTCCTGATTGCCATTGATATCAGTGGAAACGGTAATATAAAACATATCATCAATAGGAGTTATCTGTATCATTCCGGCGAGCTGGTCGGGGACCGGATAGCTCTTTTTTACTTTGAGTGTTTTTAGATCACATTGAAGTATCTGTGCCGGAGAGCCATTGCCCGATACTCCGGATACGAAATAAATATCGCCGTCAATAATTGTGAAGGAGCGGACATAGGTGCTGCTAAGTGCCTCAACCCTGCGGACATCCGTGAGATAGATCCTGGTGGAATCGGGAGTGTGCCTGAAACAGAACAGCTCTCCTGACTCGGAGCTCCAGACATAAAAGGTGTCAGAGGTCTCGTCGTACGCACAGAAGTGAGGCCTGTTGCCGACATCTGTCACTGACTGGGTGTGGACGAACTTGCCGTTGACCTTCTCAAAGACTCTCACGCGATTGTTCTCAGTGTCATCAATTAGATAAACCTGCCCGTCTGTAGCTAAGGTGTGAGGCTGGGTGACCTGATCGCACATGATGTACCACTCGTTGAGAGGTTTACCGATAGTGTCGGTGTAGATAACTCTGTTGTGATAGCAGTCCACGATAAACCAGTCGCCATCAACTTTGGTGAGGTAGGTTGGAACGCTGAGGACCTGATCGTAGTTTTGAACAGGAGTAAGTGCATCTGCAGCAGCTACAGGATCAAGGCCGGCTTCAGTCATCTCGGACTCTCTGATGTAGTTTTTTCCGTCATAGGGCTTCGCCTTTTCATCAGCTCTTTTCCCACATCCGGTAAGGCATATTCCGGTTAAAAGAGCTATCGCAAGGCCCATAAATATTGAATTGATATTGGATTTCTTTTTGATAAACATAAGACTATTCTAACACAACTAAACTGTAAATAAACATCAAGTTGGTGGTATGATTAATAATAGAACAGGAGGGCGATATGGTTACAATAAGTCTTTGCATGATAGTAAAAAACGAAGAAGAGTGCCTGGGCAGATGCCTTGAGAGCCTTAAGGGTATCGTGGACGAGATGATCGTTGTGGATACAGGCTCCACCGACAGGACCATAGAGATTGCAAAAGAGTTCGGCGCGAGAGTTGAGCATTTCACCTGGACCGGAGATTTTTCCGATGCAAGAAACTATGCATTTTCGCTGGCGGGCTGTGATTATATCTACTCCGCCGATGCGGATGAAGAGCTGGATGAGGAGAACAGGCAGCGCTTCCTGAAGCTCAAGGACGATCTTTCTGAGCTGGAGATCGACATTGTGCAGATGTACTACTGCAATCAGCTTTCCTTCCGCACGGTTTATAACTTCGACAGGGAGCTTCGTCCAAAGCTCTTTAAGCGCATCAGGAAATTTATATGGGAGGACCCGATCCATGAGCAGGTTCATTTGGACCCGATCATCTGCAACAGCGAGATCGAGATCATCCACAAACCCAGGGAGAGCCACGCCGGTCGCGACCTGGAGTCCTTCAGAAAGGCGGTATCCCAGGGCAGAAGGCTGTCAAAGAGGCTTCACGGAATGTACGCAAGAGAGCTGTTTATGGCTGGAACCGACGATGATTTCATAAAGGCTAAAGAGTTTTTTGATAGCTCTGTCCTTGACACCACAAGGGACCTGGATGAGATCAAACAGGCCAGCTGCGTTCTGGCCCACATCGCTATTTTGGAAAAAGACCCTGAGGCGCTCCTTAAGTTTGCTCTAAAGGATGCCACAACAGAGATGTCCAGTGAGATGTGCTATGAGCTCGGTGATTTCTACTTTGCCAAGGGCGACATAGACGAGGCGATCGTGTGGTATTATAACGCAGCCTACGAATGTGCCAGCATCCTGGATGCCAAAAAGAGCGGAAGTCTGCCAAGGCTTGCCATTGCAAAGTGCTATAGAAAGCTTGGAAATGAGGAGCAGGCAAGGGACTACGAGCGGGAAGCAGATGAAGTTGAAGAAAACTAACTTTAAGCCTATAATGTTATCTGTATTACTATGTTTTTTGTCGGAGGCGTGTTATGCAGATAATTATTGTTGGTTGCGGAAACGTAGGCTGGACGCTTACTGCGCAGCTTAGCAAGGAAGGACACAACATCACTGTCATTGAGGAAAAGAGCAGTGTTGTACAGTCAGCAGTTAATAACCTGGACGTCATGGGAATCGTTGGAAATGGCGCCAGTTACTCTATAATGAAGGATGCGGGAATCGAGAGCGCCGATCTCATGATCGCCGTTACAAACTCGGACGAATTAAATCTTCTTTGCTGTCTTATAGCTAAGAAGGCTGGTAACTGTCACACCATCGCCAGAGTCCGCAATCCTGTCTATAAAAAGGAGATCAACTTCATCAAAGAGGAGCTTGGTCTTTCAATGGTCATAAATCCTGAGGAGGCAGCAGCTGCAGAGGCTGGAAGATTACTAAAACTCCCTTCTGCAACCAAGATCGAGACCTTCGCAAGAGGAAGAGCAGAGCTTGTAAGGCTTGTCATCGACGAGAATTCAAGGCTCTGTGATCTTGCTCTCAAGGATATCCCTTCAGATCTCAAAAAACACGTTATAATAGCCGTTGTTTCAAGGGGCAATGATGTCTTTATCCCTGATGGTAATTTCGTGCTCAGAGCAGGTGATGAGATCACTATCTTTGGATCCAGCAAAAGTACAACCATATTTTTCAAAAAACTGGGACTTGCTTCAGCAAAGGTTCATTCAACCATTATTATCGGTGGCGGTGAGACCGGCTATTATCTTGCAATGCAGCTGCTGGCTCTTGGTATAAAGGTTACTATCTTTGAAAAGGATCCTGTAAGGTGCAAAGAACTCACAGATCTTTTGCCACAAGCCCTTATCATCAACGGTGACGGTACTGACAAGGATATGCTGCTGGAAGAGGGCGTAATGGGAACAGAGTCCTTTGTATCCCTTACAAACCTCGACGAAGAGAATATCATGCTCTCCATGTATGTAAAGAGCATCAACCCCAAGGCTAAGCTCATTACCAAGGTACACAGGGTAAACTACGGCGAAATAATCGGCTCCCTCAACATAGGCAGCATCATTTATCCCAAGTATATTACTGCAGACAGGATCGTTCAGTTCGTTCGCGGAATGTCAGCATCCAAGGACAGCAACATTGAGACTCTCTACAAGCTCAACGACGACAAGGTTGAGGCCCTTGAGTTCATCGTACGAAACGGAAGTCCGGTTATCGGAGTACCCCTTTCACAGTTGAAATTTAAAAAGGGTATTCTTATAGCCTGCATTAACCACTACGGCGAGATCATTTCTCCAACCGGTGACAGCGTGATCAGGGACAGAGATTCTGTGATTGTTGTTACAACACTCACAGGTTTAAAAGACATAAGCGATATATTGGAGAACTGATATGAATTACTCAATGATAAGATACATCCTTTTCAGACTCATGAGAGTCATGGCGGGGATATTGATTTTGCCACTTATTGTGGCGGTGATCTACAAGGAGTGGGACAGCGCAGAATCATTTCTTTTACTGATCTTAATATCCGGTGTTGTAGGAATCGTAGGTACCTTTAAAAAGCCTTCCAGTAAGGTCATCTACGCCAAGGAAGGTTTTACAATAACAGCCATAGCATGGATACTGATGAGTGTTATGGGAGCTGTCCCTTTTATGATAACCGGGACGATCCCCAATTTTATTGATGCGTGTTTTGAGACTGTTTCAGGATTTACCACAACCGGAGGCAGTATCCTGACTTCGGTGGAGCATATTGAGAAGAGCGTTCAGTTCTGGAGAACCTTTACCCACTGGATTGGTGGAATGGGAGTTCTGGTGTTCCTTCTTGCGGTTGTTCCCATGGCGGACGGCTACAGTATGCACCTTATGAGGGCGGAGAGCCCGGGCCCTGTTGTAGGTAAGATCGTTCCCAAGGTAAAAGACACTGCGAAGATCCTCTACCTTATTTACTTCTCCATCACAGTGCTGGAAATAATATGCCTCTGGATCTCGGGGCTTTCACTGTACGAGGCCTGCACGATCTCTTTTTCCACAGTAGGAACCGGAGGATTTGCGGTAACCAATAGCGGTATCGGAGGCTACTCAACGGTAACTCAGGCCATAATCATTGTATTCATGGCACTTTGCGGAGTTAACTTTACCGTTTATTACTTCCTGATACACAAAAAGCCCAAAGAGGCTTTTGCTATTGATGAGGTTAAATACTACTTCGGAACTATAGTACTGGCAGCTACTCTTATTGGCATAAACATTTACAGAGCAGGAGTCCTGGATTCTCCGGGAATGTGCTTCCATCACGCTCTGTTTGCTGTAACTTCAATTATGACTACCACGGGCTTTGGAACCCTGGACTTTGATAAGTGGCCAGAGTTTTCAAGAGTTCTTTTAATGGGGCTTGCCCTTATAGGAGCCTGCGCCGGATCAACAGGTGGTGGATTTAAGTTTTCAAGAGCGATCATTGTCGTAAGGAATGCCAGAAATGAGCTGAATTTCCTGGTTCATCCCAAGGCTGTAAAGAGGGTGTTTATGGACGGACATACTGTTCAGGGCACCACTGTTAAGTCGGTATCGGCATACCTTGGACTGTATGTGCTTACATTTGTCTTTTCTGTGCTTCTGGTATCGCTGGATAACTTCGATTATCAGACCACGGTTACAGCTGTTATCGCCACATTAAACAACATAGGTCCCGGCCTTGGAATGGTTGGCCCTATGGGCAATTATGCTGAGTTCTCATGGTTTTCCAAGCTGGTTTTGATGTTTGATATGCTGGCAGGAAGACTGGAGCTGTTGCCTATGTTTATTGTCATAAAACCGAAGACATGGAGACGGTGACAAATATAAAATTTTTATAAACAAAATTCATAAAAGCCATTGCTAATTGTGTCCAAATTGTGATAAACTACAAAAAGATTTTCGTTTATCAATAGATCAGGCAGGAGAAAATATGAAGAAAAGAGGGAATATAGGGCTTTTAGTCCTGACGGTGTTCCTTATCGGATGTATAGCTTTTGCCGGTGCCCTTATATATACACGCAGGAGCAATGAGCATGTCAGAAATGAAGAGCTCTATAGTGCAGTAGCGGCAACTTTTTTTGAAGCAAACGGCACAGGTGTGGCAGATGATGTCGACCCTGAAGTACTTGGGGGCAGGAGATTATCACAGAAGCTTACGGTTACTACAGAGAATGGTGTGATCTCCACCGGAGGAACAGTTACCAAGATCCAGGATGATTTTTATCCCGGCAGCTATCTTGTAAGTTTTTCCAAGAAAGCGATTCTTTCATCAAGAGCAGTAGTAGAAGTTGCAATGGACGTCAAGAAGGGGGATGAGATATACATCCTCATCGGAGACAAGGAGAGCGGATACACAGAATATGCCTGTGTTACTGCCAAGGAGGACAACGTGGTAGCCTTTGATACCAACATCCTTCAGGATTACACTCTCTCCACTACAGATATTAAGAGCGCCCAGGAAGCCATGGCTGATATCTTTTCAGCAGGCAACAAATAAAAAGGGCCAATAACAAACGCTAGAAATCCTTCTGGTTACCATTTCGGTGGCTGGAGGGGTTTTCTTTTTGTGTCAAAAGAGCTTTCGGCTACGAAAATTTAACCGTAGATAAGGCATCTTGCCACATATATAAGGAAGATGTGGAGCGGATAGAAGAGGTAGAAGGCATACTTGAGATTGCCAAGCCTGCGGCCTCTCTGGTGATTATAGAAATATAGAAGAATAAAACATGGAAAGGCCCAGAACTCGCTCTCACTGATGCTGGCAATGGTGCAGTAGGCCACAATGAGATTGATGGGCATCAGGTTCCTGAAAATGTAAAATGCAAATATCATGCCTACTCCAAAACCTCTGTAGTCGGTGTGGAGGTAATTGGCTACATAGATACCTGCGCCAAGGCATGCACCTGCCATTATAAAGGTGATCCACTGGGGAACCTCTTTTTTGTAGAAAAGGGAAAGACACCAGTCAGCGCCCCAGATGACGAGAAGGCCTATAAGCAGGGTAAAGTATACGTTGCAGTGCTCGGACAGGATGTCCTTATTAGCTATAAGACATTCCATGAGGTTGATGTTGAAAACTTCCTGTCTGGCATAGAAGGTAATATCAAAGAAGGGCTCTGAAATCAGACCAAAAATTAACAGGCCAAGAGAGTATCTTAGCCTGCTTTTTGTATGAATGAATCCCTCCACCAGGAGAAAGCAGAAGATAGGGAAAGAATTTCTGCCGATCCCGCGGAGTATGTCATATATGAGTCTTATTGTATCAAAAGGTATGGAGTCGGGATAAAGTCCGGCTCTTACAACAGGAAGCATAATTCCTGCAGTAATGTGGTCCAGAAGCATTGTTATGCAGGCTATCACCTTGAGGGTATTGCCGTTTATTCTCTTCATGCTGTCTGCTGAAATCTGCATTGCTGCTCCCAAAGACTTATTCGAAGATTATTTTCTCCCAGGTATCATCAGGAATAAGTGCGATGTAAGTCTTACCTGTGTTGATCTGAAGTTCTTCATTGTTCTCGTCGTAATACTTGGTAACGCCGGTCTCGCTGCTCTTAACCCATGTTACGTCCTTGGCAACGCCGTTGGTGAGGTACCATGCATACTGACCTGAATCGATGCAGTTGTAGATAAGGTATCCGTTCTCATCCAGCTGTGCAAAGGAGCACTTCTGAAGGATGACGTTCTTGAAGGTTAAAGGCTCGCCGTTAGCCTGGTCGAAGTACTGAGCGCCGTACTCATAATACTCATAGAGGCCTGTCTCCGGATTGAAGACGAGCATTGAAGAGTTGTGAGTAAATGGAAGGGAAGCCCTGTTTGCTGTGTAAGATCTGTTGTATTTCTGATCCAGGAAGATCTCTTTGCCGTACTCTACAAAATTGAAGTGGCTGCCTTCGTTGGCGTACTCGTTGTAAGTTGCTGAGATGTTGTATTTTTCAATGTTGCTCTCAAGATCGCCGTTTAAAATGTACTCGGTAAACTCTGTGGCCTTGCCGTTGTTTACACGGGAGAATACACCTGATAAATGATCCTTGGCCCAGTCCATGGCGAAGTAAGCGTCGTTGTGATATGGACCTCCGTCGTGGCACAGGATCGCATTCCACTCAGATGCAAGAAGAATGTTGGTAGGTCTTGTGCTTCGAATGCTGCCGAGCTGTTCGATGTTGCCCCAGTCCTTGACAACGCACATCAGTCTTGTGATGCGGTCGTTCTTGGTGCTGTTCATGAGCTCGTAAACAACGTCGGCTCTTGTGGTGTCGTAGTGTGGAAGAGCGGTCTTCTCATTGTCCACCATAGCTGCTATGGGGCGCTGATTCTTGATCTCTTCGCTGATGGGCTCTCCGGTGAGCTCTGAAAAATACATTCCCTCGGGAAGTACGTAAGGCTCATCTGACTCCTGAGCCGGTTCCTCGGCGGGTGCGGGTTCCTCTGCTGGCTGTTCCTGCGCTACTTCCTCAAATGATGCAGCGCTCTGAGGTTCCTCTGCAGGCTGCTCCGGTGTGGATCCGCATGCAGCCATAGTGATGAGCATTGCAGCACTTATAATTGTTGCAACAGCTCTTTTGCCATATGTTCTAAACATTTTCATAATCTCCTTCATCAACTGATCTTAAATTAATCAATCTTATATATTCTACCAAATCTGCAGCTCTTTTTCCATGATTTTTGCGTGAATTTTCATGGTATAATGGAAATAGAATCGGTCGAAGGAGGCAGTGCTTATGAAACTGACGTTTATTGGTGCTGATCATGAAGTAACCGGAAGTTGTCATTTTATCGAGGCTGCAGGCAAGAATATACTGGTTGACTACGGTATGGAACAGGGAAGGAACTATTTTGAAAACGTTCCGCTTCCGGTGTCTGCGCCGGAAATTGATTATGTATTCCTGACACATGCTCATGTGGATCACTCAGGAAATCTCCCGCTTTTATATGCAAAAGGATTCAGGGGCAAGATATTTGCGACGGATGCTACAGCTGATCTTTGCAGCATCATGCTTCGTGACTGTGCCCATATCCAGATGCAGGAGGCGGAGTGGCGAAGCCGCAAGGGTAAAAGAAATAAAGAAATAATTCAGATAGAACCTACATATACCATGGAGGACGCAGAGAACGCCATCAGATGCATCGTTCCCTGTTCCTACGATAAGGAAGTGGAGGTCTGCGAGGGCGTTAAGATACGCTTTACTGATATAGGGCATCTGCTTGGCTCCTCCAGTATCGAGGTGTGGCTGACGGAAAAGAATGTCACGAAGAAGCTCTGTTTTTCCGGGGATATCGGAAACAAGGAGCAGCCGCTTATCAAGGATCCTAAATATACCGATGAAGCCGACGTGGTGGTAATGGAATCCACCTATGGTGACAGGCTCCATCCGGGAGAGAGGCCTGATTATGTAAAAGAGCTGGCGACTATTTTGGACCGTACCTTTGCAAGGGGCGGAAATGTGGTAATTCCATCATTTGCGATTGGAAGAACTCAGGAAGTTCTTTATTTTATAAGACTGATAAAGAGGGGACAGCTCGTTAAGTCACTGCCCAACTTCCAGGTTTATGTGGACAGTCCGCTGGCGGTGGAGGCCACAGAGATATTCCAGAAGAATCAGTATGAATGCTACGATGAAGAGGCTATGGAGCTGATAAAACGGCACATTAACCCTATCGAGTTTTCGGGACTTAACCTTTCGATCACAACTGAGGAGTCCAGAGCTATCAATGAGGATCCGGAGCCCAAGGTCATCATATCGGCAGCAGGAATGTGCGATGCTGGCAGAATAAGGCATCACCTTAAGCACAATCTCTGGAGACCTGAGAGTACCATTTTGTTTGTGGGCTATCAGTCAGTAGGTACCACGGGACGAGCTATTTTAGACGGCGCCGAGCAGGTTAAGCTCTTTGGCGAAACAATTGATGTAAGGGCTGAGATCACCAGGCTTGAAGGTCTGTCGGGACATGCGGATCACAATGGACTTGTGGAGTGGGTAACTGCCTTTAAAAAGAAGCCAAAGAAGGTGTTTGTTGTACACGGTGAAGACAGCGTCTGCAGCTCTTTTGCCAAATGCCTGTGCAACGATCACGGATTTGATGCATATGCGCCTTACAGCGGCACTGAGTATGACATAATATCCGGGCAGATCATCAAAGAAGGTATTCCGGTTCCTGTCAAGAAGAAGGAATCTACGCTTGTTTCGGATGTTTATGCAAGGCTTAAGGCAGCAGGTGCAAGGCTTATGGGCATCATTGCCAAGTCTGAAGGTATTTCCAATAAAGATAAAGCAAAATTTGCGGATCAGATTAACTCATTATGTGACAAATGGTCGCGTTGAGGATAGAGGGAGGAGTAGTATGGCAAGAGTAGACGATATTTTTATCGATATGTGCAGGGATATCCTTGATAACGGCACGTCCACCGAAGGGGAGAAGGTGCGCCCTCACTGGCCTGACGGAACACCGGCCTACACCATCAAGAAATTCGGTGTGGTAAACAGGTATGATCTGTCCAGGGAATTTCCTATAATGACTCTCAGAAAGACCGCGCTCAAGAGCGCAACTGATGAGATTCTGTGGATATATCAGCAAAAGAGCAACAACATAAACGACTTAAACAGCCACATCTGGGATGAGTGGGCTGACGAGACCGGTTCCATCGGCAAGGCCTACGGCTATCAGATAGCGCAAAAGAGTATTTACAAGGAGGGAGAGTTCGATCAGATGGATCGTGTGCTTTACGACCTCAAGAACAATCCTTTTTCCAGACGTATCATGACTAATACCTATGTGTTCTCTGATCTTCATGAGATGCATCTGTACCCCTGCGCTTACAGTGTGACCTACAATGTTACCCAGAAGCCGGGAGAGGACAAGCTTACACTCAACGCCATTCTGAATCAGAGATCTCAGGACGTACTGGCAGCCAACAACTGGAACGTAGTTCAGTATGCCGTTCTGGTCCACATGATAGCTCAGGTCTGCGACATGAACGTGGGCGAACTGGTGCATGTCATTGCGGATGCGCATATTTATGACAGACATGTTCCGTTGATAAAAGAGCTTATAGAGAGAAAGCCACTCCCTGCCCCTAAGTTCCACTTGAATCCTGATGTAAAGGACTTCTACAAATTCACAAGGAACGATGTGAGTCTTGAGGGATATGAAGTGGCAGGTGAGCAGATTAAGGATATTCCGATAGCGATTTGAGCGATTTCCGAATGGATGTAGCATGGTTAGAACGTAGAGAAGCCATGCGGTATCGCGGAGTAAATTTAGAAGGAGAGATTTCATGCAGGCAATCGTAGCAGTAGACAGCAACTGGGCCATCGGCCACAAAGGCCAGCTCCTGGTCAGCATCCCTGCCGACCAGAAGGACAACTTCAGAGCCAGGACTCTTAACAAGACAATAATATATGGCAGGAAAACACTGGAGACCTTCCCGCAGAAGATAGTTCTCCCAAAGCGAAGGAACATCATCCTGTCCACCAAGCCCGACTATGAGGTGAGGAACGCTGAAGTGGCTCATAACAGGGAAGAACTCCTGGAGCTAATTAAGGACGAAAACCCCGATGACGTATTTATCATCGGAGGAGCAAGTGTTTACAAGGAATTTCTTGATGACTGCGACAGATGTATAGTTACATTCATAGACAAAGCATATGAAGCAGATGCTTATTTCCCTAATCTGGATGAACTCCCTGAATGGGAGCTTACAGAAGAGAGCGACGAACAGGTTTACTTCGACTTAACTTATACTTACAGGATATATACGAGAAAATGAGAAGAAAAAAAGCCTTAGTTTTAATAAACAAAACAGCCGGAACCGGAAAAGCAGGAAACGATACCTATGACATTATAAAGAGGCTTGCGGAGCGCGGATATGAACCCATAGTCTACCCGATCCTCCCAGGTACGAAGCTTTCTTCGGAAGTGCTGATAAGTGAATATGAGGGGAAAGTTGATCTGATACTTTGCAGCGGGGGTGACGGAACCTTAAACCATGTCATGAGCGCCATGATGGACATGGAAAAGAGGCCGATTTTGTCTTATGTTCCTGCCGGTAGTACCAATGATTTTGCAAAGGGACTGGGAATACCATCACAGAGAAACAAGGCAATCGATACAGCTGTCACGGGAAAAGATTTTGTCTATGACGTGGGCAAGATCAATGACCGGTACTTTAACTATGTGGCGGCCTTTGGTGCATTTTCCAAGGTGAGTTATGCCACAGATCAGGAGCTGAAAAACGTTCTGGGCTATGCGGCATATGTTATCAGTGCCATAGCTGAGCTGCCTCAGAATATAGGTTACAGTACTCATATGAGAGTAGAATCTGAGGGTATCAGTGAAGAGGGAGATTATCTGTTTGGAGCAATGAGCAATTCAGCTTCTGTTGGTGGAATGAATCTCTTTGGCGATACAGACATTCATCAGGACGATGGAAAAATGGAACTGATGCTTATCAGGGCACCAAAGAGTCTGGCTGAGTTTAATGCAATACTCACATCGTTGGGGAATAAAGAAGGGGGCAACCCGTACATTACTTTTAAGCAGGTTCCCTGGGCTGAATTCCATTCGGATGAAGAGGTTAAGTGGACGCTGGATGGCGAATTCGGCGGTGCATATACAGATACCAGGATCGAGGTTGTTAACAAGGCGATAACGATCCGCGTAAATTAAGGCATATAAAAGGGTCGGTACAATTAAATGTACCGACCCCTTATTTTGTCTGATTAAGTATTATGATTTGAAGAATTCCATTTCGACGTTGAGCTTTTCAGCGATTTCCTTCAGGCTGTTAGCTGATCCTGCAAGAGTAGTAACTGTTGCGGAGAGCTCCTGCATGGAAGCGCCGGTCTCCTCTGAGGATGCGGCATTCTCTTCGGAAATTGCGGAGAGAGCACTCATGGTATCTACTACGGCGTTCTTTGAAGATTCACAGGTATCTGCACCCTGGGAAATGAGCTGTACACCGCCTACAGTGCTGGATATATCGCCCAGCATTCCGTTTACTGCTTCCAGTGTTTCGCCAAGAGCGATCTGCTGATCCTGGTTGCCCTGTTTTACATCTTCTGCAGCCTGAACTGCAGCTTTACTCTGTTCAAGAAGGACATCCATCTCTTTTCTGATGTCATCTGCCATGGCCTTTGAGTCGTCGGCAAGCTTACCGATCTCTTCAGCAACAACCGCAAAGCCTTTTCCTGCCTCGCCTGCTCTGGCTGCCTCGATGGAAGCGTTCAGGGACAGGAGGTTTGTCTGTGTTGCGATGGAGGAGATGCCTTCAACCTTATCGTTGATAGCAGATACAGCGTCCTGTGTGGCTGAAATCGTTTTGGAGATCTCATCGATCTTTGCTGTCATCTCAGATGAGGAATCCTGCAGGGAAGCAAGGGAGTTGCTTGAAACTTCGGAAGCTTCCTTCATCTTGTTGGCCAGATCTGAGAGGCTGCCTGTGGAGGACTGCACATCTCCTACAGCATCACCGATTCTTCCAACGTTCTCTGATGCGTTCTGGATCTCATCAGCCTGCTGGGTTGCACCTGATGCGATTTCCTGAACGGCATTGGATACGTCCTCGGCTGTCTGGGAGATCTGGTTTGCCATATCGGAGAGTTCATCGGAAGAAGCTCCTACATCTGCCGCTGATTCTTTAATATTTGAAACTATATCCTGAAGCTTTGCGATAACGGTGTTGGTACTTCCCACCATTCCGCCAAACTCATCTTTTCTGTTCTGATGCTTGTCGACTTTTACGAAACGTCCATCAGCAAGAGCTGAAAGGGAATCGTTAACATCGCCGATAGGCTCTGTAAATGCCTTGGCCATCATGAAGGATATTACAGCTGCAATAATTGCAAGTACTATACCGATTACGATAACTATAAGTGCGGAATTTCTTGCGGATGCTTTGATGCTGTCAATGTTCTGGGCGCAGCATACAGTCCAGCCTGTGTCAGGGTCTTTTACATAACAGATAATAGCGTTATACTCCCCGGTAAATGTCTCGAATACACCATTCTTGGCGTCGCCTGTCATGAATGGAGTGTCTGTAAAGACGAAATTGGCCTCGTTTTCCTGAGTGATCTCAAACTGGGAGTGAGCTGCCATCATTCCGGATCTGTCAACGATGTAGGCGTTTTCTGCTTCCTCTGCAAGAAAAGCATGGAATTCTGAGAGGTCATAGTTACGCTGAACTACGCCGACTACCTGGCCGCCATCGCCATAAACAGGTACGGCAAATGTGGTCTGACGTGCGCCGGTTGAGGCAGAAGTGATTACGTCCGATGCATAAAGATTACCTGCCATTGCCTGCTGGAAGTATTCTCTCTTACTAACATCCACAAGCTTTCCGGATGCACGGAGCATCTGCATTCCGTCAGGGCCGGTGAGAACCGTAATGTTACCGTCGTTGAGCTGGCCATCTACTGTGTTAAGGTAAGCCAGGGCTTTTGCTGATACGGTAAGATCTGTTGGATTGATATAATAAGTTTTGGTTGATGGCGCAGAGGCAACAGCCTGCATTGCGGCAAAGTTTTTCTGAATGATGGTCTCATATTCAGACTCGATGTAATAGGCCTGCCAGTTAAGAGCAGCTATTGCATCGTCAATTGCTTTGTTTGTTGATGTGTTGTAGCTGACAACTGTGGCTATTACCAGTGGAACAATGGTTACTGCCAGCATCACTGCTATCAGTTTTGTCTTGATACTATCTTTGAAAGCTACAGTATTTGCATGTTTTGTTGTTTTCTCTTTCGCCTCTTTTGCCATAATGCGCCTCCATCATAAAAAAAATAATCGGTATAACAGAAATTATACAACTCGTGATTGGAAAAATGGGGCAAAATGCATAAATATAATAAAAGTTTTATGATTTAAAAAAGTTTTTATAATTTTATATCGATAATTAAATGACAACTTATAATTATGAAAAAAAAGTAGATTATTCTATGCTTGTGTGATATAATCTTCTAGCGACTGTGCCCAGGTGGGTAATTTAGCATAAGATTAAAGGAGATACAGAAAAATGAGCGTAACAGTTGAGAAGCTTGAGAACAGCATGGCCAAGCTCAAGATCACAGTTCCTGCAGAGCAGCTTGAGAAGGCTATTGAGAAGGCATACCAGAAGAACAAGAACAAGATCCAGCTTCCTGGATTCCGTAAGGGTAAGGCACCTCGTAAGATGATCGAGAAGATGTATGGCGTAGGCGTATTCTATGAGGACGCAGCCAACGAGCTTATCGAGGAGGAGTATCCTAAGGCAGCTATGGAGTGCGGCGAGGATATCGTTTCTTCACCTAAGATTGATGTTGAGCAGCTTGAGGCAGGAAAGGAATTCATCTTTACTGCTGAGGTAGCACTTAAGCCACCTGTTAAGCTTGGAAAATATAAGGGAATCGAAGTAGAGAAGATGGACCTCGATGTAACAGACGAAGAGGTTGATGCTGAGATAGACAAGCAGAGAAACATGAATGCAAGATCTATCGACGTTACTGACAGAGCAGTTCAGGACGGAGATACAGTTTCTCTTGATTTTGAGGGATTTGTTGACGGTGTTGCTTTTGAGGGCGGCAAGGGAACAGATTATCCTCTTACAATCGGTTCAGGTGCATTCATCCCCGGATTCGAGGAGCAGCTTATCGGATATGAGATCGGTCAGGAAGGCGATGTGAACGTTAAGTTCCCTGAGGACTACCAGGCTGAGAACCTTGCTGGCAAGGATGCAACCTTCAAGTGCAAGATCAATTCTATCAGAGCAAAAGAGCTTCCTGAGCTCAACGACGACTTTGCTTCAGATGCAGGTTTCGATACAGTAGCTGAGTACAAGGAAGATGTTAAGAAGAAGCTTGAGGACAAGAAGGCAGCTGATGAGAAGGCTAAGAGAGAAGATGCAGTTGTAAGAGCTGTCATCGAGGACTCTGAGATGGAGCTTCCTGAGGCAATGATCGAGACACAGCAGAGACAGATGGTCAATGAGTTTGCTCAGAGACTTCAGATGCAGGGCATGAACATCGACCAGTACCTTCAGTACACAGGCGGATCAGTTGAGCAGATGATGGCTCAGGTTAAGCCACAGGCTATCGAGAGAATCAAGTCAAGACTTGTTCTTGAGGCAGTTGCTGCAGCTGAGGGTATCGAGGCTTCTGATGATGATGTACAGGCAGAGCTTGAGAGCATGGCTCACCAGTACAAGATGGAAGTTGAGAAGCTCAAAGAGCTTATGCCTGAGGCAGAGCAGAAGCAGCTTAAGAGCGACCTTGCAGTTCAGAAGGCAGCTGATTTCCTTGTAGAGAACGTTAAGGAGACCGGTAAGAAGGCAGCCAAGAAGACAACCAAGAAGGCTGATGCTGAGGACGGCGAAGAGAAGCCCAAGAAGACAGCAGCTAAGAAGACAACCAAGAAGGCTGATGCTGAAGAGGGCGAGGAGAAGCCTAAGAAGACAACAAGAAAGAAGAAGACTGAGGAAGAGGCATAAATCTTTCCGGTTTGACGAGTTGGTAAATACAAGCGCTGCAGGCAGGGAGCCTGTGGCGCTTTTTTACATGGTATAATGAAACTATGATAGAGCGGATAAAGACTGATCTGCGCCAGAACCTGACACTGATAATAGTGCTGGCCATCCTGTGGGCAGTTACCAATTTCATATTTCACCGCTTTTGCCCGGTTGTGATCATGTTTGGGATCCCATGTCCCGGATGTGGACTCTCAAGGGCTTTTTTGTGTTTCCTGACTCTTCATCCCATAGAAGGCTTGCAGTATAATCCCTCGTACCCGTTGTGGATTCTGATGTTTGTGGCGGCAATATGGCAGCGCTATGTCAGGGGAAAGACTCTCAGAGCTTTAAGATATCCGTTGATGGTCCTGTGTTTTATAACCATAGGGGTATATGTCTGGAGGATCACTCACTCTTTTCCCGGAAAAGAGCCTATGGTATACGTCCATGAAAATATATTTGCGTGGATCAATCCTGCTTATGACCGTTTTATGACGGAAATAATACGCAAATAAGTTTATTTGATCTTGGAGATCTTTGAAAGTCCGGTTGTTGTATTATCTTCGATAAAGTTGGCAAAAGTAATGTTCATACTGTATCCGTCTTTTACAGCAGCCATCTGTTTCTCGTAGAAACCATTACCTGCAAATTCTCCGTCAACCACCAGAATCGGGTGTTTATCTCCGGCAACTACCATCTCTTTTACCGCAAATTCATTAACGGTAAAGCCGCTTGCTTCAAGTACGGCCTTTACGGAGTCGTCGGCAGCGCTCATGATGAAATTTTCGTCTGCATCAGCATATCCTGTGTTGGAAATAACTATATTTATGGTGTTGTAACCTGAGGCATCCTCCGCAAAAGCTATTGTTACTGCGTTTCCTTTATCAATTGACTTGATGATGGACGCGGTATCTTCCTGCGACTGTGTGGATCTGCCGTTTAACATCGCCAGCGATTCATTGCTCACGAAGGTGTAACCATCAGGAAGTGTGAGGCGATATCCAAAGAAATCATTCTCGTAAACATTCCCGGAAATTGTTCCGATGTTGAACTCGGCGGCGCTTACCCTCTGAGCAGGTATCAGGCACAGCAAAATAGCTGCAGAAATAATGATTGCTAAACTGTTTATCAATCTCTTTCTCATGTCTGGACTCCTTTCCTGAACATAATACCCGATTTTCACAATATCATTGTCTGATTTTGGGGCATAAAAAGCAATTAACAAAGGATAAACAAAGCGGGTAAAGTTCATAAACTGGCGCCTTTGGCGTAAACGTTTACTCGTAGTTGTACAGGGTACACAAAGTGCGATATAATATATATTGGTTTAGAATGTAGTAAAACCAGACTGGAGGAAGAGTAATATTATGAGTTTGATACCTTATGTCATTGAACAGACCAGCCGTGGAGAGAGAAGCTATGATATCTATTCAAGGCTGTTAAAAGAGAGAATCGTATTTTTGGGGGAGGAAGTTAATTCTACTTCAGCAAGCGTTGTAGTGGCACAGCTTCTTTTCCTGGAGGCTGAGGATCCTAACAAGGATATCCATATGTACATCAACAGCCCCGGAGGAGAGATCACATCCGGAATGGCTATTTATGATACAATGCACTACATCAAGTGCGATGTCAGCACAATCTGTATCGGTATGGCAGCCAGCATGGGAGCATTCCTTCTTGCAGGCGGTGCAAAGGGCAAGAGAATGGCACTTCCCAATGCAGAGATCATGATCCACCAGCCACTTGGCGGAACTCAGGGACAGGCTACCGAGATCGAGATCGCAGCTAAGCACATCTTGAAGACAAAAGAGAAACTGAACAGAATGCTTGCTGAGAATACAGGTAAGCCTTATGAGCAGATCGCAGCTGACACAGAACGTGACAACTGGATGGATGCCCAGGCAGCTCTTGACTACGGCCTTATCGATTCCATCGTTGAGAACCGTCCAAGAGAAAAGGATGATAAGAAATAATTAAGGAGAAGTTATGGCAAAGAATTCCGGAGAGATCAGGTGCTCTTTTTGTAACAAGACACAGGATCAGGTAAAAAAGCTTATCGCAGGACCCGCCGGTGTTTATATATGTGATGAGTGTGTAGATATTTGTGCAGACATCATTGAGGAAGAGTTTGAGGATGAGCCCATTCGTGCTCAGGATCAGCAGATCAATCTTCTTAAGCCTGTTGAGATCAGGAATTTCCTTGATGAATATGTAATCGGTCAGGAGGAGGCCAAGAAGGTTCTGGCAGTCTCCGTATACAACCATTACAAGAGAGTTCTTGCACCTAAGAACGACGACAAGAATGATGTAGAGCTCCAGAAGAGTAACATCATCATGATAGGACCTACAGGTTCAGGTAAGACCTATCTGGCACAGACTCTGGCCAAGATAATCAATGTTCCGTTTGCTATCGCAGATGCAACAACACTTACAGAGGCCGGATATGTGGGCGAAGATGTTGAGAACATTCTCTTGAAGCTTATTCAGAACGCTGACTACGACATTGAAAGAGCTCAGTACGGTATCGTCTACATCGATGAGATCGATAAGATCACCAAAAAGAGTGAGAACGTGTCCATCACCAGAGACGTATCAGGTGAGGGCGTTCAGCAGGCTCTTCTTAAGATCGTAGAGGGAACAGTAGCAAGTGTTCCACCTCAGGGCGGAAGAAAGCATCCTCATCAGGAGCTTATACAGATCGATACCAGCAACATCCTCTTTATCTGCGGCGGAGCCTTTGATGGTCTTGATAAGATCGTTGAGGCAAGACTTGACCGCAACTCCATCGGATTTAATGCAGAGATTGCTGACAAATCCGAGAGAGAAATCGGAGAGGTCCTCAAGGAGGTAACACCTCAGGATCTGGTTAAATTTGGTCTTATCCCTGAGTTTGTAGGACGTGTGCCTATCACTGTAACTCTTGAAGGACTTTCCAAGGAAGCACTGGTAAGGATCCTTACAGAGCCCAAGAATGCTCTTGTTAAGCAGTACCAGAAGCTCTTTGACTTCGATAATGTCAAGCTCACCTTCGAGGAGGAGGCGGTTCACAGGATCGCTGAGATGGCTTACGAGAGAGAGACAGGAGCAAGAGGACTTCGTTCTATCATGGAGAAGTCAATGATGGATGTTATGTATGAGATTCCGTCGGATGATACCATCAGCGAGTGCGTTATCACAGACGCCTGCGTAGATGGAACCAGCCAGCCGCTTATTGTAAGGGGCAAGGAATCCAAAAAGCTTAAACCTGCAAAATAAATAAACGGGGCGGAGTATTAAACACTCCGCCTTTTTCAAAAAGAAAGTGAAATTATGGTAATAAAAAATGTAAATCTTGAGACTGTCTGCGGAGTTACCAGTACTTTGCCGGATAATGCACTTCCTGAATTTGCATTTGCGGGCAAATCCAACGTTGGAAAAAGCTCACTGATAAACGGTCTTATGAACCGCAAGAACTATGCCAGGACATCACAGGAGCCCGGTAAAACCCAGACTATCAATTACTACAATATTAACGGTGAGTTTTATCTGGTGGATCTTCCCGGCTACGGCTTTGCAAGGGTTTCTGAAAAGACAAAAGAGCAGTGGGGCAAGATGATCGAGAATTATCTCCATACATCAAAACAGCTTCGAAGGGTCTTTTTACTTATAGACATCAGGCATGACCCGTCGGCCAATGATGTTCAGATGTATAAATGGATCGTTCATCAGGGCTTTCAGCCTGTGATCATTGCAACCAAGGCAGATAAGATCAAACCATCACAGATGGAAAAGCATCTCAACATGCTCAGGCAGGGCCTGGGACTTCCTGAGGAGATCAGGATCTATCCTTACTCGGCGCTTAAAAAGACCGGAAGAGATGAGATATATGAGCTCATGGACAGCATTCTTGCTGACGAGAACCAATAAATCATACTAAACGGAGGCTATGTGTAATGAAAGAGTATCTAAAGCGGGTAAAGATTGAGCACGTTGTACAGGCACTTGTAACTATCGTTATCGGTGTGATCATGATACTTAAGGCAGAGGCTGTTATTCCTGTAATGGCCAGGGTTCTTGCCGCGCTTCTGATCATTGTCGGAATCCTTTTAGTGGTTTCTTTCTTTGCGGTAAAGCAGAGAGGAATTTTGGCATCTGGACAGTTTGCTGCAGGAATTCTTATTGCAGCGGTTGGTGTATGGATTTTCTTAAATCCCGGTCCTTTCACCAATTTTATTCCCAAGATCTTTGGTGCGTTCATAGTTATCAGCGGTCTCAATAATCTGGCTCAGGCCTTCAGCCTTATGAGATATAAGTATAGCTATTGGTGGATTGCACTTATTCTGGGAATCATTACATTAAGCCTTGGCGGATGGCTCATCGTTAAGTCATCTGAGGCAACGGTAGCAATCGTACAGATTATCGGTGTATTCCTTGCATATGATGGAATATCCAATCTCTGGACAATTTCCAGGATTACCAAATATGGAAGAGCTGTTGATCAGGCTATCAGGGATTTAGCGGCTGTTGATTCTTCAGCAGAAATCGTTGATACTGATTCTGCAGAGAAGTAATTATTGGTATGATGAAAGGCGGAAAGCTTCAGGCTTTTCGCCTTTTTTAGTGTCGCAAACAAAATTTTTAGCACTCTATTGACAAGAGTGCTAATCGGTGTTATACATTTAATAGAACAGCAAACACAGAGAGGGGGTATCTCTATGAATATACAAAAATTTACACAGAAATCAATAGAAGCAGTCCAGAACTGCGAGAAGGTTGCAGTTGATTACGGCAATCAGCAGATTGAGCAGGAGCACCTTTTGTACTCTCTTATGACAATAGATGACAGCCTTATTGCCAAGCTGGTGGAGCGCATGGGGGTGGATACAAGGTCTTTTATCAACAGGATTGAGGAAGCCATAAGTGCAAGGCCCAAGGTGTCCGGAGGTCAGTCATACATCGGCCCTGACCTTAACAAGGCTCTGCTATCAGCTGAGGATGAGGCCAAGGCCCTGGGAGACTCATATGTTTCCGTGGAGCATCTGTTCCTGTCGATCATCAAGAAGGCCAACAGGGCGGTAAAAGAGATCCTGGCTCAGTTTGGTATTGATCGTAACAGATTCCTTCAGGTGCTTTCCGAAGTTCGTGGCAACAGAAATGTAACAACCGATAACCCTGAGGCAACCTACGATACTTTAAATAAATACGGCACAGAGCTTGTTGAGAAGGCAAGACGTCAGAAACTGGATCCTGTAATCGGAAGAGATACAGAGATCAGAAACGTCATCAGAATTCTGTCCAGAAAGAGCAAGAACAACCCTGTCCTTATCGGTGAACCCGGTGTTGGTAAGACCGCAGTAGTAGAGGCCCTGGCCCAGAGGATAGCTGGTGGCGATGTTCCAACCGCTCTGAAGGACAAAAAGATCTTTTCCCTTGATATGGGCGCGCTGGTGGCAGGAGCCAAGTACAGAGGCGAGTTCGAGGAGAGGCTTAAGGCGGTTCTTGAGGATGTAAAGGAATCTGACGGAGAGATAATCCTTTTCATAGATGAGCTTCACCTTATAGTAGGCGCCGGCAAGACCGATGGTGCCATGGATGCAGGTAATATGCTAAAGCCCATGCTGGCAAGAGGCGAGTTGCACTGTATCGGTGCCACAACACTCAACGAGTACAGACAGTACATTGAGAAAGACGCAGCCCTTGAGAGGCGTTTCCAGCCGGTTATGGTTGATGAGCCTACGGTGGAGGATACCATCAGTATCCTGAGAGGACTCAAGGAGAGGTACGAGGTCTTTCACGGTGTTAAGATCATGGACTCCGCGCTGGTGAGCGCTGCGGTTCTTTCCAACAGATATATTTCGGACAGGTTCCTTCCTGATAAGGCAATTGACCTGGTGGATGAGGCCTGTGCCCTTATTAAGACAGAGATGGATTCCATGCCTGCAGAGCTGGATGAGCTGAACCGCAAGATCATGCAGATGCAGATCGAGGAGGCGGCTCTTAAGAAGGAAGATGATTCCCTCAGTATTGAGAGGCTTAAGAACCTGCAAAAAGAGCTGTCGGAGCTCCGTGAGGAATTCGATACCAGAAAGGCTCAGTGGGATAATGAGAAGCAGGCTGTTGATAAGCTGGCAGCCATGAGAGAGCAGATAGATACCATCAATTCCGAGATAGCAATAGCTCAGAGGAATGGCGATTACGAGAGAGCCGGAGAGCTGCAGTATGGCAAGCTCCCTGCCCTTAAGAAGCAGCTGGAAGAGGCTGAGGATGAGGCAAGAGCCCATGAGGCTGAGACTACTCTGGTTCATGAGAGGGTTTCAGATGAGGAGATAGCAGGTATCATCAGCAGATGGACCGGTATTCCTGTCAGCAAGCTCACAGAGAGTGAGAGGAACAAGACCCTGCACCTGGCAGATGAGCTGCATATGCGTGTTATCGGCCAGGACGACGCCGTGACCAAGGTGTCTGAGGCTATTATGAGATCTAAGGCAGGTATCAAGGATCCCAGCAAGCCTATCGGTTCCTTCCTGTTCCTTGGACCTACAGGTGTTGGTAAGACAGAGCTGGCCAAGTCCCTTGCTCAGGCACTGTTTGATGATGAGAACAATATGGTCAGGATCGACATGAGTGAGTACATGGAGAAGTATTCCGTCTCCAGACTTATCGGTGCACCTCCCGGATATGTTGGCTACGAGGAGGGCGGTCAGCTGACAGAGGCTGTAAGGCGTAAACCATATGCGGTAGTTCTTTTCGATGAGGTTGAGAAGGCTCACCCTGATGTGTTCAACGTACTGTTGCAGATCCTTGATGATGGCCGTGTTACAGATTCTCAGGGCAGAACCGTTGATTTCAAGAACACCATCCTGATCATGACATCCAACATTGGCGCTCAGTACCTTCTTGATGGCATCAGCGATGATGGCACTATCAGTGAGGAGGCTGAGAAGTACACAATGGAGGATCTTAGAAATCACTTCAGACCTGAGTTCCTCAACAGACTTGATGAGATAATTATGTTCAAGCCTCTTACCAAGGATAATATCGGAAACATCGTCAGCCTTATCGTCAATGACCTCAATAAGAGACTTGCAGACAGAGAGATCAGCGTCAGCCTGACACCGGCTGCACAGGATTACATTATAGACAACGCCTATGATCCGATTTACGGTGCAAGACCTCTTAAGCGTTTCATTCAGAAGTATGTAGAGACGCTTTCGGCTAAACTTATACTTGAAGACAAGGTGGCTCCTCATGATACAATAGAGTTTGATATGAAGGACGGAGAACTCGTAGCAGGAGCAAAGCGTGGATAATACATGTAAGAGATGTCTTCTTAGAGATATGATAGGCCTCGAGGACGTCAAGGCTCAGGTGGAAAAGACCAGGAGTCTTATGTCCGATAAAGAGCGGGCTTCAGATGAAAAGTATGAAAAGAGACTGTCACAGTGCAGAAGCTGTGACAGCCTTTTTGATGCAACCTGCAGTAAATGCGGATGTTACGTGGAAATAAGGGCATTGGCAGACGGGGCAAGGTGCCCTGCTAAAAAGTGGTGAATACTATGACAAAGAAAAAACTGGCGCTGGAAGTAATAGATCGATTAAAAAAAGAATACCCTGATGCACAGTGCACACTGGCCTACGACAAGGCGTGGCAGCTTCTTGTGAGCGTACGTCTGGCAGCGCAGTGCACCGATGCAAGAGTTGATATGATAACTCCGCTGCTCTATGAGAAATTTCCCAGTATTGAGGCCCTCGCCGAGGCTCCTGTTGAGGAAATTGAGCAGATAGTTCGCCCCTGCGGTCTTGGCAACTCCAAAGCTCGCGACATTTCAGCCTGCATGAAAATGCTCCACGAAACCTACGGCGACAGAGTTCCAGACACCATGGAAGAACTCTTAAAACTCCCCGGCGTTGGCCGCAAAAGCGCCAACCTCGTCCTCGGAGACGTCTATGGCAAACCCGCCATCGTCACCGACACCCACTGCATCAGACTCTGCAACCTCATAGGCCTTGTAGACAACATCAAAGAGCCCGGCAAAGTCGAAAAAGAACTCTGGAAGATCATTCCCCCTGAAGAGGGCAACGCACTTTGCCACCGCTTTGTGGTCCATGGGAGAGCGGTTTGTGTGGCACGTCGTCCGGATTGTGTTAATTGTTGTTTAAAAGACATCTGTAAGACCGGAAAGAAGATTTAAATCTTTTTGTTTATTGAGTGTGGAAACCCGATTCCTACTGATAATTAGTTAACATAGCTGATAAAAAGATAACGTGGAAACTTGATTCCGCTCAAGGTTATAACCTGTTTTTCTTTGCATAATATTACTCAAGACATGATATTTAACAAATGAGTGCCATAAAGACGGGCCACGGGGTAAATTATTCACAGGGTATATCCACGGGGGGATAGATTATGCGAGACATTGAGTATCTGCGACTTTTGAGTAAGGAGTTCCCGAATTCCAGGAAGGCTGCGGCTGAAATTATCAACCTCAGGGCAATCTGCGCTCTTCCCAAGGGAACCGAGTATTTCTTTTCTGATATTCACGGCGAGTACGAAGCCTTCTCACACCTGCTTCGCAGCTCCTCCGGCATCATCCGCGCCAAGATCGAAGAGACCTTCGGTAACCAGATGACCGAGGCCGAGCAGCTTCAGCTGGCCAATCTTATATATTATCCAAGAGAAGTCATAAACGAAATAAGACACGATGAGGCAGTCTCCAACAAAGACCTTCACGAACACCAGAAGATAACCATAAACAGGCTTATCTCTATTTGCCGCGTAGTAAGCAGTAAATACACCAGATCCAAGGTCCGCAAAAAAATGCCCGCAGACTACGCCTACGCCATCGACGAGCTTCTCCATCTGGACATGAACGACTCCAACAAGAAACTCTACTATAAAGAAATCATCAACGGCATCATCGAGATCGACTTCGCCGACGAATTCATCATCGCACTCTGCGAACTGATCCAGAACCTCACCATAGATTCCCTCCACATAATCGGAGATATCTTTGACAGAGGCGCAAGACCCGACATGGTCATGGAGGAACTCATGAACTTCCACGACGTGGACATCCAGTGGGGAAACCACGACATAGACTGGATGGGCGCCGCCTGCGGAAATACCGCATGTATCGCCAACGTCCTCAGGATCGGCACCAGCTACAATTCCTTCGACGCATTGGAAGATGGCTACGGTATTAACCTGCGACCTCTTTCCATGTTTGCCGCCGAAGTATACAGAGATGACCCCTGCGAGTGCTTCAAGCCACATCTTCTCGACGAGAACAAGTACGACTCCGTAAATCCCGGACTTGCCGCCAGGATGTGCAAAGCCATCAGCATAATCCAGCTCAAGCTCGAAGGTCAGCTCATCAAAAAGCACCCGGAGTACGGCCTTGATCAGCGCCTGCTTCTGGACAAGATCGACTTTAAAAAAGGTGAAGTTAAGATCGGGAATAAGAGCTACAAGTTAAACGACACCAACTTCCCTACAATAGATCCAAAAGATCCCTACAAGCTATCTGAAGCCGAGGCTGAGCTGGTTCGCACTCTTAGATTTAGCTTTATGCACTCCCAGCTCCTGATCCGCCACGTGCAGTTTTTATACTCCCACGGCGCCATGTACAGGATAGTCAACGACAATCTCCTTTACCATGGCTGCATTCCAATGGATGATAAGGGCAACTTCATCGGCATGACCACCAGCGATGGAACCTACATGGGAAAAGAGCTGATGGATTACCTCAACATCAAGATCCACGATGCATTTTTCCTCGACCCCAGAGACGACGCCGAGAAGAAGCAGGATGCAGTAGACCTGATGTGGTATCTCTGGTGTGGCCCCAATTCGCCTCTCTTTGGAAAAGACAGGATAACAACCTTTGAGCACCTGTTCTTAAAACATGAGAAGGAGCTGTGCGTTGAGAATTTCAACCCATATTACAAGTTCTCAGGCATGGAGCCCTACGCAGACAAGATCCTCAAAGAATTTGGCCTTGACCCCGAGTGGGCGCACATCGTAAATGGCCACGTTCCGGTAAAGACCAAGAAGGGCGAGAGCCCTGTGAAGGCCAACGGCAAGCTATACATCATCGACGGAGGAATCTCCAAGGCATACCACGAGCAGACCGGAATAGCGGGATACACACTGATCTACAACTCCCACCATCTGGCTCTTGCTGCCCACAAGCCTTTTGTTAAGGGACAGGAGAATACCCCGACAATCCAGCTGACTGAGAAGACCAAGAAGAGAATCCTCGTTCAGGACACCGATATAGGAAAAAATCTTCAGAAACAGATCGATGATCTTAAAGATCTTTTAAAAGCCTTTGAAAGCGGCGCTATCAGGGAGAAAAATTAACCGGAAAATAATTCCTTCACGTGCTGTTTATAAAAAAATTATTTGACGATATATATAATGACTAATACAATGTCGTTAATAATGTGAAAGTTAAAGTGAAAGGAAACCACTGTAGATGGATGCAAACGGATTAAGCCCAGAACAGCAGGCACTACTTGCCAGTATAATGGGAAAATCTCCTCAGGCCGGAGGCGGAGGAGGATTCAGTGCGGCTTCTGCTGCACCCGCAGCTGCGGCACCTGCAGCGGCTCCAGCGGCAGCACCGGCAGATCCTGGTAAGATGTTATCCCAGGCTGAGATAGATGCGCTGATCGCTTCAATGGGAAATTGAACAACGAATATTAAATGGATGCTTATCTGCTTTTACAGTAAGCATCCATTTTTTGTGACTTGTTACACGCTATAAGATTATTAAATTATTGTTAAAACGCGCAAAAATCAAAAATTATGTTTATAATTTATAAGTGAGAGGATATCGCGAAGTGTAAAGGAGGTTCCTATGTATATTTCGATGCAGTGCTCAGATAACAGTGGCATGTTAAACACTGAGATATGTACCTTTTATGGCATCAGATATGTTCCCAGGTTCAGGTCGGCTGTGATCTCCACGGAGCATCTGAATCACGAATATGTTATCCCCATGACGCCCCAGGACTACGAAGCTGCTGTGAAGCAGATCAACGAGGCCATGAAGAGCCATGCTCACATGATAGCTATTGAGAGCGGAACGGTATGCCGTGGACGAAAGGGCGAGATCAGGAATATTGAGCCTCAGAAGCTCAAGATCGTTGCTGTATAAAAGATATTTTGTTCAAATTGATATGAATTATGAGTTAAAAAAGCCTCTATCCCAGAAATCTCTGAGATAGAGGCTTTTTATTATTTATCGTGTTATGATTTGAAGAATTCCATTTCTTTGTTGAGCTGGTCAGCGATATCCTTAAGGCTGTTAGCTGAACCTGCAAGGGTTGTAACTGTTGCGGAGAGCTCCTGCATGGAAGCGCCTGTCTCTTCTGAAGATGCTGCGTTTTCTTCTGAGATGGCTGACAGAGCACTCATGGTATCAACAACGGCATTCTTGGAGGATTCGCAGGTGTCTGCACCCTTAGAGATGAGCTGTACGCCGCCTACTGTGCTGGAGATATCGCCCAACATTCCGTTTACGGCATTGAGGGTCTCACCGAGGGCAATCTGCTGATCCTGGTTACCCTGCTTAACATCCTCTGCGGCCTGTACGGCTGCCTTGGACTGCTCAAGAAGGATATCCATCTCTTTTCTGATATCATCAGCCATATCCTTGGAATCATCAGCAAGCTTACCGATCTCTTCAGCAACAACCGCAAAGCCTTTACCTGCCTCGCCTGCTCTTGCTGCCTCGATGGAAGCGTTAAGAGACAGAAGATTTGTCTGGGTGGCGATGGATGCAATACCTTCAACCTTATCGTTGATATTTGTAACAGCGTCCTGAGTTGCTGCGATAGTTCTTGAGATCTCGTCGATCTTGGCGGTCATCTCAGATGAGGAATCCTGCAGTGAAGCAAGAGAGTTGCTGGATACTTCGGAAGCTTCCTTCATCTTGTTTGCAAGGTCTGAGAGGTTGCCTGTTGAGGACTGAACATCGCCAACTGCATCGCCGATTCTTCCAACATTCTCAGATGCGCTCTGGATTTCATCAGCCTGCTGTGTAGCTCCGGATGCAATTTCCTGAACTGCATTGGATACATCTTCTGCAGTCTGTGAGATCTGGTTTGCCATGTCAGAGAGTTCCTCTGAGGAAATGGCAACACTTGATGCGGAGGATTTGATGTTGGTAACTATTGAACTGAGTTCGTCGACAACAGTGTTTGTACTGTTTATCATCACTCCAAACTCGTCTTTTCTGCCATCGAATTTATCTATCTTCTGGAAACGACCATCGGCCATATGTGACAGAGCATCACATACAGCGTTAATAGGATTGATAAGGGATCTTCCGACTATAATGGAAATAATGGCTACGATAATGGCCATTACAACACCAATGATAACAACGATCATGGCTGCCTGTCTTGCGGATCCGAGAACCACCTTGGAATTAGAGGCTGCACATACAGTAAATTTTGTGTTTGGCTCTTTTGAATAAGCAACATAGGCATCGTAGCCCTTACCTGTATCAACAAAGTAGAACCCCTGGTCCTTGCCTGAAACCATGAACTCTGATTTGTCTCTGTATTCCTCTTCATGTGCACCTTCGCCAATCTCATACTGGGCATGAGCTGCTACAAGGCCGGTTCTGTCGACGATAAATGCGTCTGATGACTTGCTTGCAAGGAACTCATGCAGGGAGTTCATATTATAGTTTCTCTGTACGATACCGTATACATTGCCTGCTGCATCCTGTACCGGTGCTGCAAAGGTAACCTGTCTGGTACCTGTGGATGCACTTATGATTACATCAGACATGTAAGGCTGTCCCTTCATTGCCTGCTTGAAGTATTCTCTTTCATGAACATCTACAAGCTTGCCGCCATCTGTACGGAAGAGTTGCATGCCGTCTGCGCCTGTAAGAGTTGTCGCATTGCCATCAGCAAGAACAGTGTCTACACCCTGAAGGGTACTCATGATAACGTCGTCACCGATACCTGACTCAGGTGCAGTAATATAGGCGAGAATAGTAGGGTTCTGACCTACCTGACGGATCAGGTTCATGTTCTGCTCAACTATGGACTGGAAGGTAGCTTCAATGTACCATGTCTGCCACTCCAGAGATTCCTGAGCATCCTGCATTGCTTTGTTAGTTGAAGAGAAGTAGCTGACAGAGATAGCTACTATCAGAGGGATGATAGCCACAGCCAACATAAGGGCTATAAGCTTATTTTTAATACTGTTAGTAAAACTGACTTTAGGACTTCCTGTTTCCTGCTTTTTTGAATCTTTTGACATAACACGCCTCCATACTTTGAATTATGATGCTCAAAAACCGAGCCATATATAATTATATCGTCGCGAATGATAAAAAGTTTAATTGATAACGCAATATAATAAACATTTAATAATTAATAAAAATGCATCCTCCAAAAACAGAAAGAAAGCCTTTATTTTGCGCTTTTTATGATGATTTGATATTATTAATAATATGTAATTATTCGGAGGGGATAATGGACGGACTCAAAAGCGAACGCTTTATGTTTTCCATTGCGACGCTGGCAGCTATAGCCTGTGTTATACATAATGTCTTAGAGGGCTGGGAATTCTGGATGCCCTGGGTGATACTTGTCTGTACTACAGGACTCTGGTGGCTTCACATTACACAGGGGCTTTCCCGTGATGTGAGGATCACACTTTGCTTTGCCTATTCTGCATTTCTGCTTTTTTACCATGACATTCATGAGATAAATGTTCTGGAACTCACTTTGTCCTTTGCAATCTTTCTTTCGGTCACAGCTCTTGCTGATAATCGAATGCTGCTGGATCTTGCCCTTTTGGAATACCCTATTGTGATGGCGTTCCAGACTTATATTGCCCTTAAAAACGGAACCGTTGATTTTAGTGCTTTCTCGATAATATATGCTGCTTTTCAGCTTCTGATCATTCTGATCTTTTACCTTATCGCCCGTATCGGCATAAAAACCAGGATAAACGAACGTATAGGAAGGCAGAAGTGGATGGAGGCGGTAAATGCCAATGACCGGGATATGGAGGACTTTTTATCTAACATTTCTCATGAGCTTCGAACTCCTATCAATGTAATAAGCGGAATGACCTCTCTTATGCAAAAGACAGGTCAGACCCCTGAGCTTGCATCGATCCGGGAGGCAGGAATAAGGCTTGCACATCAGATAGATGATATCCAGGACTATACCGAGATAATGCGCGGGGATATTGTTCTTGATGAAGAGAACTACATGTGCACATCCCTCATCAACGATGTGGTGGCCAGTTACAACTCGGTCTATCTGAAGAGTAATCTTGAACTGATAGTGGATCTCGATCCCGAGACACCTTCAATCCTCTATGGAGACTTCAAAAAGCTTCATAAGATCTTCAGGCATCTCATTGATAACTCCTTTAAGTTTACAAATGAAGGCGGAGTGTATGTGAGGTTATTCACTATGCCTCAGGATTATGGTGTCAATCTTGTGATCGAGGTAACAGATACAGGTGTTGGCATGTCCAGAGAGGATATGTCCAGAGTATCTAAGGGACTCTATCAGGCTAACAAGAAGAGAACCAGAAGCACCGGAGGTATAGGTATCGGACTGCCCATCGTCTATGGAATGGTCCACAAGATGAGCGGTTTTGTGATGATCAACAGTGACAAGGGAAAAGGCACAACGGTAAGAGTGACTATTCCTCAGAGCGTGATTGATCCTTCACCATGTCTTTCAATCAATGCCGAAACAAATGACGCATATGTTCTCTACTTCAGGCTTGAGAGATACAAGGTACCTGAGGTCAGGGATTTCCTCAGGACTATGGCGGTTAATCTTGCTACAGGTCTTAAGAAGAAACTATACAATGCCAGTGACAGAGATGAACTTGAGCAGGTGCTTGATGATACCCACATAAAATATATCTTTACCGGCCAGGAGGAATATGATGCCGATAAGGACGTAATGGATGCGCTGTCAATAAATGGCTATAAGGTTGTGATAGCAGCAGCACCGGGCTTTAAAGCTTCCCCTGGAAGTAAGGTTATCCCTGTACCGATACCTCTTTATGCCCTGCCTATAGTAAAGGTTATCAATGGACCTGCTTCAGAAGAGGGCGTACAGGACGATGGCAGAAAGGTGAACTTTGCAGGTCTTAAGGTTCTTGTTGTCGACGATGAACCCATGAATATCATGGTTGCCGAGGGCATATTCAAGAATTACGGAATGGTGGTGGAAAGCGCCGAAAGTGGCAAGGAATCCATTTCCAAATTTGAAAATAATGATTACGATGTTATCTTCATGGATCACATGATGCCGGAAATGGATGGTGTTGATGCAATGAAGATCATCAGAAGGATAGCTGCAAGAACTCATAAGAGCCCTGTGATGATCGCGCTTACTGCCAATGCTCTTAGCGGTTCCAGAGAAATGTTCATCAGAGAGGGCTTTGATGGCTTTATTGCCAAGCCTATAGATCTGGCTGACTTTGAGCATGTTATGAAAAGAGTCCTTCCTCAGGGCAAAGTAAGCTATGAAGGGAGGAGCGAAGCATGAAGATTTTCAAGAGAATCCGAAACCAGCTGTTTGCGTTCCTCAATGATTCAACGGTAAATATCGCTGACAGATCCTTTATGGTTTTATCTATTGCCATGATCTATGCTCTGTATTTTGCGGTTCCATGTGGAATGATAATGGGCGAACCACCTATGGCTACATTATCCACACTTTTTGGTGCGGTATTTTTTACTCTCTATGTAATTTATGTTTACAGGAGAAAAAAGATAAAACAGGCCAGGATCATTCTGGCAGTTATATTGTCTGTGGTATTTCTTCCAACCATGTTTTTTACAAATGGTGGTGTGGGTGGAGGCACACCAATCTGGCTTATTTTGGGCTTTTATTATATGGTGCTGATATTAGACGGGTGGGGCAGGAGAGTGATGTTAGTCCTTAGCGCCTTAATACTTCTGGTTTGCTGGGTCATTTCTTTCTATCATCCGGAATATGTTATGGAGTTTGGAAGATGGGGCAACTACTTTGACAGTTTTATGGCACTGATGATAGTTAGCCATGTTCTTTCTGTAGTAACGGTGTACCAAACACGGCTATATCAAAGGGAAGTCAGGCTCTCCAATGAAAAGACAAGGGAACTGGAAACTATGAATAAGGCCCAGAACCGTTTCTTTTCAAGTATGAGTCATGAGATCAGAACTCCCATCAATACCGTTCTTGGTTTTAATGAGATCATCTTAAGGCAGCAGGATGCTTCGGAGGAGATCCGCAGGGATGCCATGAACATTCAGGGGGCAGGAAAGCTTCTTTTGACCCTTATAAACGATATCCTTGATGTGAGCAAGATCGAGGCGGGTAAGATGGAGATCGTGCCATCGGATTACAGCGTCGCATCGCTCCTTTCTGAGATCGTCAACATTATATGGCTAAAGGCCGAGAACAAGGGGCTGCAGTTTAATGTTGATATAGACCCCAACGTGCCTGAAACTCTTTACGGCGATGAGGTCAGGATCAAACAGGTTCTGATAAATCTGTTAAACAATGCGGTTAAATACACCAAAGAGGGATCGATTGGCCTTCATATGGAGTGTGAGTATCTCGATAGCGGAGAGGCTCTCCTTAATATAAGCGTTTCAGATACTGGTATAGGCATAAAGGCTGAGGCTCTGCCACATCTTTTTGAGACCTTCCGGCGCGAGGAAGAGGAGAAGAACCGTCATATCGAAGGAACCGGACTTGGGCTTTCCATCGTAAAACAGCTCGTTGAACTCATGGATGGCCATATCAGCGTAAACAGCGTTTACTCCCAGGGCACTACCTTTGAGGTGTCATTAAGGCAGGGCATCTCTTCCAAGAATCCTATCGGAAATCTCAATATTTCCAGCATTGGAGATATGGCTGCGCCCGAGAGATTCGAGCACAGATTCACGGCGCCCGGTGCACGTATCCTTATTGTGGACGATAACGAAATGAATCTGGAGGTGGAAAAGAAGCTTCTTGAAGGCACAGAAATAGAAGTAGACCTTGCATCCTCCGGACTGGAGGCTCTGGGACTTACTCTTCGCAATCGCTATGATGTCATCCTGATGGATCATCTGATGCCGGAAATGGACGGCGTGGAATGCTTTGAGAAGATACGTTCTCAGAAGGGCGGGATGAATCTCAATGTTCCTGTCATCGCCTTCACAGCCAATGCCGGCAGTGAAGTTATAGAACTATATGACAGGGCAGGATTTGATGGCTACCTTATAAAGCCTGTTTCAGGACATGAACTGGAGGATATGCTGCTTTTGCATCTTCCTGAGGATAAGGTGTCTAAGAGCGCAGAACTGGAAATGACGGATTCCATGAGGAATACCGCCAGCAGATATTCCAGGAAAAAAGCTGTGGCAATTGCTGCCAACAGTACCAGTGATCTGCCGCCATATCTGACCAGAAAGCTTGGAATAAGCATCATCCCATGCAGAGTATTCACCAATGAAGGTGTATTCTGTGACAACGTTGATATTGATGAAGAAGAGCTTATCAGGTATTTAAAGGATCCAAGTAAGAGAGTAAGGACCGAGGCGCCTACAGAAGAGTCTTACGTGCAATTCTTTGCAAAAGAGCTTGAGAAGGCCCACCACCTTATCTTTATCGCATTCTCCAGCGGAAGCAGCGATGAATATGAGAGGGCTACGAAGGCAGCCAAAAGCTTTGGAAATGTTTCGGTGGTCAATTCAGAGTGTCTTTCTAGCGGCAGCGGAATACTGGCACTTATTGCTCTCAGACTGGCCAGCCAGAATGTTCCTGCTGAAAAAATAGTAGCAGAACTTGAAGTTGCAAAAAGGAGGATCAGTTGCAGCTTTGTTACTAAGAGCACCGAGACCATAACAAGGCAGGGCAAGCTAAGTCCTACCGTCAACAACCTTATTACTACGTTCTGGCTCCATCCGGTTCTTTCAATGAAAAATGACAATATTGGAGTTGGAAGATTCCTCTTTGGAAGTATAAGAAGATGCTACGAGCGATATATTGATCATGCCTTTAAAGGAAAAATGGCGCCTGACACATCGCTTCTGATCGTTCCATATGTTGGAATGGAGGAAGAGGAGCTCCTTTGGATTGAAGAGAAGATAAGGGAGCGGGTATCCTTTGACCATGTTGTATTCCAGCGTACCTCTGCCGGTGTTGCGGCGAATTGTGGGGAAGGGTCATTTGGACTTCAATATCTGACAGTGGGTGAAAAGAACTATGACCTGGGAGCTTACTTTGAAGAAGAGGAGGCAGCAGAAGCAGTTACAGCTGAGCCTCCAAAGCCACAGACAGAGCCGGAGCCCAAAGCTGAGTCCACGCCGGCGCCTAAAGCTGGTGGATTTGCTGAAATTGAAGGAATCTCAATGGAAGACGGCATTAAGTACTGCGGCGGAGAAGAGCCTTTCAAGAAGTTCCTTGGAGCTTTTGCTGAGAAGATCGATGTTAAGTCAGATGAGATAGAGGATGCCTATAACAGAGGCGATATTTCTTTCTACACCATCAAGGTACACGCCCTCAAGAGCACATCCAAGATGATAGGGGCAAAAGAGCTTTCGGGCCTGGCAGAATCTTTGGAGATAGCAGGGAACGAAGGAAATCAGGCTTATATAGATGAAAACACCGGAAGGCTCCTGGAGCTGTACAGAAGTTATAAGGAAAAGCTAAAAGTTTTAGCATAAGAAAAAGGGACGGCACATCAAAGTGCAGTCCCTTTTGAATTTAATCCAGTCTGAATACCTGTTCCATCTGTTTCTGAGCGCCGGTTTTCTCGTCCTTCTCAAGCAGAAGGATTCCCTTCATGCTCTCGTCCCATTTATCTACAACAGGGCTCTCTGCCTGATATTTGCCGGCGTATTCAATGCCTTTTTCACACTCGTAATATCCAAAGACATCGCCGTCAAACTCGGCATCTTCATATTCATAAAGGAAAATGCTGTAATTGCAGATTCCTGCGTTCTTTAAGACCTCAACCATCTCAGGCCAGATCTCGTTGTGCCTCTTGATATACTCAGCCTTTTTACCCTTTAATATCTTACCTTTCCATGCATATCTTTCCATATCAGATTCCTCCTCTAATAACGCCAGTTTATTATCTGACTAAGTCCGGTCGGATGCGGATACCGTAACCGACCAAAATACGGTCGCTAACGGTAACCAGCTCCTGAAAACTTATTCTGACTAGCGATCACTGATCACTTCTGGGACAACTCTTCATATTTTCAAACGAAAGATCCCTGCTGTGCTCGATATGAATACTGTCCATGCCCTCAGCTGGCTCTTCCATTTCGATATCCTTAAAAGTTATATCTCTAAGTTCATGCCCCGGCTCATCAAAGCCGCAAAGCAGGATGGAAGGGCAGTCGTGCCAGTCGTTCCTGCCTGCATTGTTGTCCAGATATCTGCCAAGAAGATGCATTCTCTCGAAGTGGCAGTCCTCTATAACCGGCGGAGTCTTAAAGCCTTCGCCGTCATCGTTGTAGCCAACAGAGTGGATCATCACGTGGGATGCCCTGATATCTCTGACAGATACGTCCCTTACATAGCCACCGCGCTTTTTGGTAGCTTTTATCTCAATACCTGACCAGGTGGGTCCCATATCGCAGTCCCAGAGCTTAACGCCCTCTACACCGCCGCTCATCTCGCTTCCGATGCACAGGCCGTGGCCAAAGTGGCAGATACAGTCAAAGACCCTGATGTTTTTAGTTGGTCTGTTTATGACGTTGCCCTCAGGATTCTTGCCTGATTTAATAGCAACGGAATCATCTTCTGTATAAAAATCGCAGGCATAAATAGTTGAGTTGGTGGAAGAATCCGGATCCCATCCATCGCCATTCCATACTCCCTGGGACTTGATGGTGCAGTGATCCGTCACAACCTGATCTGAGTAAACAAAATGCAGATTCCAGGATGGACCAAAACCAAGTGTCAGGTCGTGGATCCAGATGTTCCGGCAGTTACTCATGTTGATGAGTCTGCCTCTGGCTCTGTGAGATATGGTCTCAGGCTTTTCATATTCATTTATCTTTTCGCCGAGAGATGCGATGAAATCCTTGAGTTTTTCGGCCTCAAGGGCAGCTATGGCCTTAGCAAGTGGCCAACCGCCGCCCATGATGCTTCCCCCTCCTCGGATAACCACATTCTCGCAGTTAAACCCATCATCGTGATCAAGCTGGCCCAGATTGAGAAGGCTCCTGTAGCACTCCCTCTCGTAGCCCTCAAAGCGGCTGCGGATCTGGGGCAGATAGTCGGCAGGGACAACGCTTCCCTGCAAAAGAGCTTTTTCATCTACAAAGAGCTCGGTGTCAGAATGCATATCCAGAGCGCCTGTAAGGTATGTGCCCTCGGGAAGATACACATAGGAGTCCTTGCCACAGTCGTCCAGCGCCTTCTGAAGAGCTTTGGTACAAAGAGTCTTTCCATCGCCAACAGCATTATAGGGTGGGAGAGTGACATCTATTTTTTTCTTTGAGGCAGTGGTATGCACGTTAAGTCTGCCAAGGCTGGTCTCTTCACCTGTTGGAGACTTCATTACAATTTCCACTTCATAGTCATGCTCAGATAAAAGACCTTTAAGCGAGTGGTGAGTTTTGTTCGAAACTCCTACTTCAATCCCATCAAGAATCACCTGATAACTAAAATCAGGATTTGCCTCCATGGGAAGATCCCAGAAAACTTCTGCTTCAGTATCTGTAGCTCTATAGTCCATCAAAAAATCATGCTTCAAAGTTAAGACTCCTTGTTTTGATGCTTTCCGCCAGATCGATGAATCTGGCAAGGGCAGTGTAAACTTCACCTCTGGTTATTGATCTGCCAGGGGTTAAATCAGTTCGTTTGTCTATAGATAATCTGACGGCGCGCTTAACGCACTCGTCCATAGGAATATCCCTTTTGCTGATATCTTCTTCGTAGAATCTCATCAGGAAGCTGTCCAGTTCTTCATAGGTCAGGTCATCGTCGGGCCTGAAAAAGAGCTTGTCCCCGTCCTGTCTGATAGTCACAGGATCAATAAGATTCTCATCAACAAGAGTTTCAATATAGCCGCTGTCCCATTCGGCGACCTTCATATCTGCATATCTGTTCATGTAAGGGCGCTTTCCGGCAATGCGAAGAGCCTTAAAAAGTACCATCAGAAGCTGGGCTCTTGGCATTGGGGCGCCCGGATGAAGATACATGATACAGGGATCTAACAGGCAGTATCTGAAAGCTTTGATAAGCTCGTCCATCGGTTCAAAGCCTGCTATATCCAGATAAGGAAGATCTATGGCAAAGATATCCGGCTCCGGTTCCTGATCCGGAATGTCCCTTGTATCTGAGTCGGGACTCCAGAAGGACGGTGCAAGACCATTGTCACACTGTATAATCAATGATCCGGAAAAATCATCTGAGTTTCGAGCTACACTCATAAATATATCAGCTATCATTACGCTGCCATATTCATTGGTATGAGTGACATCTCCCGGCATGAAAAAGTCTTTTGCTTTATTACCAAAGGAAATCCATTTCTCATATGTGAGGTCGTGGAGATCTACAAATGGCGCATCAAGCTCTTTTGCTACAGACTCTGTTGCTCTGGCGTAGTCAGCAAGAAGAGAGTAGTGCCTGTCCATTGAAAGCGCATTGGCCTCTTCGTCAGTCAGCTCAAGAGGTATGCGACTAATTGGAGAACAGTAGATAACGTGTGCACCGCGCTCACGAATTTCAATTCCGAATTGTCTAAGATTATCAGCATATCCCTCAAAAGCCTTCAAGTTCCTTCGCTTCTGATCATTGTGACCAAACTGTAGTATAAGAAGATCACCGGGCTTAATCATCTCAAGGATAATGTCGTAGTGGCCATCATCCCTGAAACACCTGGATGTAAGTCCTGAATGAGACATGTTGCAGACAGCAGCGCCTTCAATATATCTGGGCAGCGTCTGAGCCCAGCCGGAAAAGCTGCCAAATGGATAATATGGCATGCCTGCGTTCTGGTCAGTCACTGTTGAATCGCCGCCGATCCATATAACAGGAACGCGTTCCTGCTGAACTGTTATCTCCAGAGAGAAGTTGGTGACATCGATATTGGTGCCGGAAAAGCTCACAAATATATCCCTGTCATTGCACCTCTTTGCTGAAAGTGCAGGAATGAAGGGCGTCACCGCGGTGTGACAGGTCTTTTCATAAGTGGTTCCTGCAGGTATGGAAATATCCCTGGCGATCATGGCCCTTCTTGATGAGAAGAGTGTCAGATTACCAATGTCCTGATAAAGAGCGGATAGTCTCACTGTGACTCTGTAGGTACCAAATTCAGGTACAGTGATCTTGACGATCTGCACCTGCCTGCCTTCATCTGAGACCTCTTCTAAGAAATGTCTTCTGTTCCAGCCTCCGCTTTTCAGGGCCTCTTCATGGGCGGTGCCTGATGTGACTACAGCCATTTCCGGAACAAAAAAGCCGTAGCCCTGTTCCGGGGAATATGAGCAGTTATCATGTGTTCCGCCAATTTTAAAGCCAAGAGAAAACATTTCAGGTCTCCAATCAAAGATTTTTAATCATAAATTGTGTATTGCTGTAGCAAGGGGAGCCAGGTCAGAGATGGTGACAGGTCCCTTGTCTGTATTTATGGTAACGTTCTGAGCTGCCTCAGAATTATTGATCACGATAAGCTTGCCGCTGCTCTGGAAATATGCACATTCCACCATTGGATTGTCGGTGACATATTTCTGATCCTGTGGAAGATCACATGCATACATCAGTATGTTAAGGAGCAGTCTGTAGTTCTCGGGAGCATTTTCAAAGGTTGAAAGATATATTCCCTTTCCTTTTCCAAATGCATTTATTGTCAGCACCGGATAGCCGTCTTTTGATCTCAGAACTCTGGCATTTCCATCTGTAAGATTTACCTTGCAGCGAAGTGGTATGTAGCTGCCATCAGGAATAATGGCGGGACTTGTCTCATCCACAAAGGCCCATTTTCCGTGGCAGGATTTTAAAACGGTGTCCTTATCAACACCAAGGACCTGTGCCATCTTAAACCCTGTGTCTGTGCCATCAGCAACCGAAGGCTCGTTGACACCGATAAAGCATCCGCCTGCATTTACCCACTCGGTAAGGATCTCTTCCACGGCGGGATCATTCCAGTTATCTGCGCCGCTCCAGGCTGTGCCTGCGCCGCCTGCATTGATGATCACATTGAAGCGGGATAGGTCTGAGTGCTTAACATCATCAAAATCTATAAAGCTGACATCCACCGGGAGACCGGAGAGTGCCTCGTTTACGTGAATCAGATCGTGCATATAGGTCTCGTGGAAGTGACCACTTAGAGTCCAACTGCGAAGCTTGCCCCAGCAGTGAAGTACTGCAACCTTAATGGGAAGAATGGCAGGTTCTCCTGCCTCATGCAGTGAACTGATAAGTCTGAATTCATCTGCAACAGATGCGATGTAGTCCGCAAAGTCGGGGAAATCCTGTACCAGATGCAGATATCCTCCAAGACCGATCCGGTCTATCTTGGCCCGAAGCAGGGCTCTTCTTGCGCTTCTCCAGTAGAGAGCAGCGTCTTTGGTGGGATTTCCGCCCTTTGAGAAGGTTGGAAGTCCGCCAAGTCCTACAGGGAAAAGATATGGATGAAGCCTTATTTCATGAACCGGAACGTCAACTCCTGCGCAGAGTCTTACTTCATAGCCTGAGAAAATGCACTTGATAAGACCATCAAAGCCAAATTCCTTAAAGTGCTTGCTGTAGGGCTCAAGGCCAACCCAGCTGTCATCGTAAAAGACATATGCCTTTTTGCCAAAGCTGTGGACTATCTCCACAAGCTCTTTTCCGAAGGAGACAACGAACTGATTGACGAAGTCCATGTAGTCCCTCTGGGTCTTGACAGGAGGAAGGTGAGTGGGGCGGAATAGCCCCTTGTTTACAAAGTCCTCGGCGGTGAGCTTGTAGCCGCAGTTCTCAGAAAACTCATCCAGCATTCTGGGGCTGACGGTGAAGTCGTAGGAACCCCAGTCGGTGAAGAGGTTGCGGTTTCTCATGCTGCTTCCCCACATCCAGACAAAGTTGTAGAACAGAGATGTGAAGCGAACCACTGTGGTTGCAGGGTGGGAAGAGCACCAGCTCTTTAGCCAGTCCTTCAGATACTCCCTGGTCTCCGGATAGATGGGATCGATCTGCATCAGATGCTCCTTGTCCCAGTTGTTGGTGACATGGTTGTACATGGAGATCTCTTCCCAGATTCTGTAGGCCAGAAAGCTTACGGTATATTTGTGCCAGGGAATTACATTGTTGACGATGACGTTCTGGGCCTCCTTCTCGTAGGTCCAGAAGTTTTTGTTGACTTCCTTGCCGGTGGTGCGGTCATAGACCTGCCAGTACTTCATGGACTGGGCACTGTCGTTGACGCGGAACTGCTGGTCAAAGAAATCGTCCATCAGGTGGAAGGTTAAGAAGGAATCCTCTGCGACCTTGGGCTTTGTCAAAAGAAATGTCTGCTGAAGCTTGTCCTGATTGGCTCTGGCCCAGTCGTTGTGATCCCTGATAATACAGATTGTTGAATAGATTCCGTAGCCGGAATCCAGTATATCCTGTGAAAGGACAGTGCCGTCACTGTCCCTGATTACGTCTGCTCCCCATTTTTTTGCAAGATCTAAAGTGAGCTGCTCGTATCCTGCCTCCCCCGGCAGTGTGAAGCCCCCAGTAGTATGCGCTAAGCTGTTATCCATTTTGTTACCCCCAACACTGTTTCTAAATTAAAGTGCGCCGTCGCTTCTGATCTTGTCGTAGTTTAGAACGCCTGCGAAATATGTAAGGGCAAGCCCCTGGCCCCAACCCTGGATCCAGTCCCTGGAAATTCCGCGGTATCCCTCTCTGTCCTTCATGACAGCTGTTCCGCCGGAGACATTGAGTACTCTGCCGTCAGGTGAGATGTTCTCAAGGATGCCCTTGGTGGACTTGTTGACGTATTTGATGTGAAGAGGATTGCCCTTGTTGATCATGGCTGCAGCGATTCCGCAGCTGGCTGAAACCTCTTCGTAGGATTCTTCGTCGTCCAGAATTGTTCTGTATAGGCCGTTCTCGGTCTGAAGGAGCTTGATGGATGCAAGCTGCTCGTTGAGGGAGCCTACAACATCAAGGAACTTTGGGTAGAGATAGCACTCAGGAAGTACTCTTCCTACCTCTGACATAGTATAAGCTGCCCAGGCATTGGCTCTTCCCCAGAAGAATCCTGACATGTGGTCACCGGCCAGGTTGTCATAGCCGTGATAGAAAAGACCTGTTGCAGGATCCTGAAGATACTTGATGTGCCAGTAGTACTGGTTAAGAGCATCATCTATGAGCTTCTCATCCTCAAGCATGACACCTGCTCTTAGCAGGAAGAATGCTGCCATAAACAGCGTGTCTGCCCAGCACTGTTCAGGGAAATCGTTGTTGACTGAAACAGTGTGCTGAAGGACGTTCTCTCCAAATCTAAGGGCGTCGTTTTCAAGATAATCGATCTTACTCTTAATGATCTCCAGATATTTCTCGTCGCCGGAGTAATCATAGAGAGAAAGAAGGCAATGACCCATGGCACAGGTGTTGACTGTGAAGGAAGGGATGCCCAGTTCAATGTATTCATCGATCCTCTCCTTGAGGGCGAGGATGTATTCCTCGTTGCCGGTGGCGTTATAAGCCTCGCATACACCGTAATATGCCACGCCTCCCGGCCAGTCCCATGTCAGGTCCATTCTCATGGTACGCTGAACGATGCGGTCGATGGCGCTCTCGATTTCTTTTTTGTCATAGGTCAGATTAGCCATAGTTTTAACCCCTTTTACTGATATTTACAAAAAGTATATTTTCATATGGTCGAAAAATCTCTCCATCTAGACATAAAAACTTTGCAATTTCAACTATTTGAGGTTAGAATGCTTATTGGATGAAATTCACGATTTTGTGAATTGAATAAATATATATATTAAGGAAGAGAATATGTCCAAACCAAAGAAAACCGTAATTGAATACAGAAATTATGAGCTTCCCATCAATTTCCCGGTGCTGGTGTTGACGGGAGACAGGTGGTACATATCTGATGTTAAGTCAGGCAAGCTCCATTTCCACAACTGCCTGGAGATAGGAATATGCCACCAGGACAACGGATTTATTGAATTTGCCGACAATCCGGTGCCTTTCAAGGCGGGGGATGTGACCTTCATATCCAGAAATGTTCCCCATACATCCTACAGTGCCAAGGGTAAATCCAGTCTGTGGTCGTATATCTTCCTTAATCCGGATGAGCTGTTCAAGGGAGTTTTCGGGCCTTCTTCGCCCTATGGAGAGATATATTCCGACATGACTCAGAACCTTCAGATGATCCTGGGCGGGGATGAACACCGGGAGATATACACCCTTGTAACCCAGGTGCTTGCTGAGCTTGTGAATAAGGAGATGAATTATCAGGTGGCGGTCAAGGGGCTTATGCTTTCAATTTTCATGAAGCTCATGAGGATCTACTCCAGCCAGAATCAGCCCAGGCTCATTCAGAGAGAAGCCCATGACAACGACATTGTTATCATGCCTGCGCTTGAATATATAAGGGAAAACTATATGCTGAACTTCCCTATAGAAGACCTGGCCAGCATGTGCCACCTCAGTCAGACCCACTTCAGGAGGGTGTTCCATGAGATCATGCAGACATCGCCCCTTGACTATCTCAACACCACGAGAATACTGCAGTCCTGCATACTTCTTCGCACCACTGAGGAGTCGATCCTGGCTATATCGGAACAGGTGGGATTTCGCTCTGTGTCCAGCTTTAACAGGCATTTCTCTGTTAAGATGGGGGCTCAGCCCGGAGAGTGGAGACGCAAGATGGTCAAGATAGACAATGCTTCAATAATGAAGTATACAGGCTGGACGCAGGCTGAGAAGCTGACGGAACCCAAGAAGTGATTATGCATATAATATGAATATTTTTTCAAAAGAGCCTTAAGTGGCTCTTTTGTTTTGTCAAAATATCGAAAACAGTCATTTGTGCAATTTGTATAAAATCGAAAACGATTAAGTATAATAAATAAACATAACCACAACAAAGATAAAAAATAAATGGTTGATAATGCAAAGCTTTTTTGACTAAGTGATTAGATTATAAATCTAAATTCTTTTAGTATTGTCCTTAGAAAGGGGAGAGAAAAAAGTATGGGATCAAAAAATAAAAGTGTGGGGGCTTCTGTTTCCAGATCATCCTGGAAGCATTGTCTTAAGCGAGACTGGCAATTATACCTTCTTTTGCTAATTCCACTGATTTTAGTAATTGTATTCAGTTTTGGCGCATATCCCGGACTTCGTATGGCTTTCATGGATTACAAACCGGCCAAGGGATATGCAGGCTCCAAGTGGGTCGGCCTCGATACCTTCAGAAAGGTATTTAAGGATGCAGACTTCTCAAGAGCACTTAGAAATTCAATAGTATTTAACCTGCTGGATCTGTTCGTTGGATTCCCGATGCCGATCATCCTGGCTCTTATCCTTAACGAACTGAGGTATAAGAGATTTAAAAAGGTTTCACAGACAATCCTGTACCTGCCGCATTTCTTATCCTGGGCTATCATCGGAAGCGTGGCACTTACAATGTTCAAGCCCACCAGCGGTCTTGTGAATATCGCCATGATGAAGATGGGCATGATAACGGAGGGAATACCTTTCCTCAATGAGAAATGGCACTGGGCTGTAACATATCTTTTGATAGGTGTCTGGCAGTCCATGGGATGGGGCACGATCCTCTACCTGGCAGCCATAACCGGCATAAGCGGAGAGCAGTACGAGGCAGCAATGATCGATGGTGCTAACCGCTGGCAGAGAATGATCCATATAACACTTCCGGGTATCAGGAGTACCATCGTTACACTCCTTATCATGAACCTGGGACGCGTGATGGGAAGTAACCTTGAGAGACTTACATCCCTTGGAAATACACAGGTAAAAGAGTTCCAGTATCAGCTGGCTGTGTACATCTTCAACAAAGGTATTGGAAATAACAAGTTCAGTATGGCTACAGCAGTGGGGCTTTTACAGTCAGTT
>JAEEGI010002091.1_pt1 | contig 49439 bp, 48 predicted proteins | sample 8958751 | NCBI WGS metagenome assembly JAEEGI01 (sample SAMN16246545, study PRJNA631951) | gut metagenome | biome: gut microbiome; feature: rumen; material: KS-attached | host: Bos | place: Iran: Karaj | collected 2018-10
GGGATTCTCCTGACCGATGTAAGGAACGATGTAGTTATTGATGATCGGGGTGAACAGATAGGAACTGATGACACCCGTCAGAGATGAAAGCATCGTGAAAAGGATTGCAAAGATGAACTGCCATCTGAAGCGTCCGGAGATATAGGAGAACGTCTTGGCGATCGTTCCCAGAACGTCGTTGGCTCTGGAAGTCCTGAGCTGTCTGTATCCTGTGTCTGCCATTATTCCAGCGCTCCTTCCATCTGTGTATTGTAAAGATCGCGATAGACCTCGTTGCGTTTCATCAGCTCGTCATGATTGCCGATATCTTCGATCCTGCCGTCATTCATGATGATGATCCTGTTGGCTTCCTTGACCGAAGCGACACGCTGGGCGATGATGATCGTCGTCATGCCGCCGAGCTTCTCTTTCAAAGCCAGCTGTATCCTGTGGTCGGTATCGGTATCGACCGCACTGGTCGAGTCATCCAGGATGATGATCTTGGGATGCTTCATCAGCGCTCTGGCGATACACAGCCTCTGCTTCTGACCGCCGGAAACATTGACGCCGCCCTGACCCAGTTCGGTCTCATATTTCTTCGGCATCGCCTCGATGAAATCATCGGCCTGTGCATATTTACAGGCTTCGACGACCTCTTCGTGGCTCGCATCGGGATTGCCCCACTTCATATTCTCCTCGATCGTTCCGGAGAACAGCGTATTCTTCTGTAAGACCATGGCGACAGCTTCGCGCAGGTTGTGCAGCTTGTATTCCTTGACGTTGTGGCCGCTGACCAGAACTTCACCTTGACTGACATCGTAAAGACGCGGGATCAGCTGAACCAGTGTCGTCTTTGAAGAACCCGTCGGACCCAGGATGCCGATGACTTCACCGGCTTCGATCTTCAGATCGATGTCGCTCAGTACATTGTTCTGCGCATCATCGGAGTACTTGAAAGAAACGTTCCTGAATTCGATGCTTCCCTCTTCCACCTGAAGATCCTCGTCCGCATCATTGTCCCTGACCTTTGGCTCTTCATCCAGGATCTCGTTTGCACGGTCGACCGAAGTCTGGGCCATGACGATCTGCAGATAGACATTGGAGATCATCAGCAGCGAGAAAAGGATGGCTCTGATATAGGAGAGATAAGCCATGAAATTGCCGGTCGTCATATTTCCGGCAATGACATCGCGTCCGCCGAACCAGGCAATCGCGATCATGCAGGCATACATGACCAGTTCAAAGAAAGGCCTGTTGAGGATGACGATATTCTCGGCATGACGCTGTGCCTTCATGACACCGTCGGAGGAATCGACGAATTTATCGTTCTCATAGTTTTCCCTGACGAAAGTCTTGACCACGCGGATGCCGTCGATATTCTCTTCCAGATTGGCATCCAGCGCATCGAATTTGTACATCATCTGGCGGAAACGCGGATGTGCCTTCTGATGGATCACCACCAGACCGATCAGCAGGATCGGGATCGCCAGGGCGAAAATCATCGCCAGTCTGGGATTCAGCGTGAAGACGAAATATGCGCTCAGTACCAGGTTGAAAGGCGCCCTGATCAGCATTCTGACGATACTGACATATGCCATTCTTAACATCCTCATATCTGTTGTCAGACGCATGACGACTGTCGGGACCGGATATTTCTCGATATTCTCAAAGCTGTATTCCTGTATCTTTGAAAACATCGCATAGCGGATATTCCTGATGAACCTGGTCGAAGCGATCGATGAAAACAGACCCGAACTGGCACCGAAGACCACGCCCAAAAGCGCCAGTCCCACCATCTGCAGACCCTTGTTCCAGATATAATCCATGTCACCGTTCAGGCCGTAGATGCCCTGGTCGATGATGTCTGACATGACTAAAGGGATCCTGGCAGCGACATATACCTCCAGCACTGTAAAAAACGGGCCTAACAATGTAGCCCACCATCCGTCCTGTGTATATTTCTTCAGCAGTTTGAACATACTAAAATATTACCATAATTTAGCCATTCATAGCGGTGCGGATTGCTCAAAAAAACATTATCTTTCTCATGAGAATCAAAATATTCCCACTGAAATAAAAAAGGTTTAAAATAATATTATCAATAGTAAGGAGAATAATGAATGAATCTATTGCAATTATTATTAGGTACATTGACTTCAAATGAGTCCATTAACGCTACTTCCAAGAAGACTGGCGTATCTTCAAACGGTATTTCCAAGCTTCTGATGATGGCTGTACCTCTTCTGATCACTTATATGACAAAGAATGCATCCAAGAAAGACGGCGCTTCTTCCCTGCTTTCCGCTCTGACACAGCATACCAGCACACAGACAGTTTCCCAGCAGATCAAGAACGGCGACTCCACTGACGGTGCCAAGATTATCGCCCACATCCTGGGTTCCGATCAGAAATCTGTCATCAGCAACCTGGCTAATGAAACAGGTCTGTCCTCCAAGGAAGTCAACGCTGTCCTCAACAGCATTGCTCCGGCTCTGCTCAACTCATTAAGCACAGCTACGACAGCCACTGCTGCAAAACCGAAACCCCAGCAGTCACCGAAAGTCGACCTCTCTGACGGCATCGACCTCTCCGACCTGGCCGGTCTGCTCGGCGGCGGAAGCGTATCCAATGTCAACTCCAACCCGGCTGCAGGTCTGCTCGGTTCGCTCTTAACAGGCGCAACACAGCAGCAGTCTTCCAACACCGGTCTGGACCTCTTGGGCTCTCTGCTCGGTGCCGGCACTTCCGGCAAGAAGCCGACAGCTCAGCAGTCCAACGGTACAGAACTGTTAAGCCTGCTGACGGCTCTGATGAAATAATCATAAACAAAAGATATTTCACGAAAGAAGGACGTAAAGTCCTTCTTTTTGTATACCTGTCTTACAAAAAACAAAAATGATACAATAGATGCATAGAAGTACCAAAGCAGTAAGCTTATCATACAGACATTTGGTGATCTTGTTATTTGTTTGAAAGGATGAATTATGAGAACACTTGTTTTTTCCGTTGATGAGGAGACATCATGCGCCCGTTAAGAATCGAGGACTATCCTCAGATCTACCGCCTGTGGAAAAGCTGTGAAGGAGTGGATATCAACGATATCGATGAATCCCGCGAAGGCATTGAAAAATACCTGCAGCGCAATCCTTCCACCTGTTTTGTCGAAGAAAGAGACGGTAAGATCGTCGGCGTTATCATGGCCGGACATGACGGCAGAAGAGGGACTCTGCACCATCATGCCGTGGACAGGCAATACCGGCGAAGAGGCATCGGCACAGCACTGTGCGAAAAAGCCATGGGAGCCCTGAAAGAAGAAGGCATCGGCAAAGCCGGACTCTTTGTCTACAGAAACAACGAGATCGGACTCTCCTTCTGGAAGAAGGAAGGCTTTTCTGATCATGACGATTATGATTACTACGACATCGTTATCTGAAAAAGCACTCAGGCAAGTATCCTGAGTGCTTTGTTTGTGATTGTGATTTCCGCTTTGTTTTTGACTTTCGCCTCTTCACCGTCCAGCGTCCAGATGACATCGTCTTCAAATTCCAGTGAGATCCGGTCGGTATGGAAGCGGTGGATGTAGCGCTTCTGCTGCAGGATCGTAGAAAGCAGGTCCGGCGCATTGAACACCGTCGGCACATAATCCACGATCAGCACATTGAAGACACCGTCATCGATCCTTGAATTCTTCTTGTCCTCCAGTTCCATCCCAGCGACTCTGTTGCCGGAATAGATCAGACCGAACAGTACGTTCTTCTTATACTCTTTCCCGTTGACCGTATACTTCACTTTGTGTTCTCTGACTTCCGGAAGCTTGGAGATGCCCTCCAGGATATAGGCGATATTGCCCCAGGTCTCCTTGGACTCTCTGTCCGTCGTAAACGGCACATCGCACATGGCACCGAACGCCGCCACATAATTGAAGTAACGGTCGTTGAATCTGCCGACATCGAATTCCCGTACATTGCCTTCGCAGATCCGCTCGGCGATCTTTTTGAAATCATTTCCCAGATCGAAGTTGGATCCGAAATCATTCATCGTCCCGCTGGGGAAGTAACCCAGAAGAGGTTTGTCATCCCTGCGCATCAAAGCATTGGTGACCTCGTTCATCGTTCCGTCGCCGCCGAAAACACAGATCACATCGTAACGGACCCTGTTTTTCATCAGATACTCATAGGCATCGTTCGCCTTCTGGGTGACATAGACGCTCACCGTATAGCCATTGCGGCAGAAAATATCCATCACACTCAAAAGGTTTGATTTGGAATTCTTCATACCGCTTTTTGCGTTGATCAGCATCAGAAGTTTCATACAATATTCATTTTAAACAATACTGCCGATAAAACAAACACTTATTCTTCACTTCTTCTGTAATTCAACATATAATCAAGGTATGTCAGAAATCAGTGCCGGCGCTATCGTCTATACAAAAGAAAACAATGAGATCAGATATCTGCTGATCAGGGATTTTCACGGAAACTGGGGCTTCCCCAAGGGTCATCTGGAAAACGATGAAACTTTAAAGGAAGCGGCTGTCCGCGAGATCCGTGAAGAAGCGGGTATCGACATCCTTCTGGATACTTCCTTCAGGGAAGATCTCAGCTACGTCATGCCTAACGGCATCGACAAGACCTCAGTCTATTTCCTGGGATCTTTTGAACATCAGGATCCTTCTCCCCAGCCGGAAGAAGTACAGGAGATCCGCCTTCTTCCTTATGAAGAAGCGATGGACCTCATCACCTTTGACAACATGAAAGAAACACTGGTCAAGGCAGACGCCTATCTGAAACAGAAAAAAGGCATCAGCAAGGACCTCATTCAGACAATCAAGTTCACCCTGTTCTCCGTTTCAGCCGGTGCCATACAGCTGGGCAGCTTTGCCCTGCTTCATGAGATCCTGAAACTGGGATGGTGGCCGTCCTATCTGATCTCGCTGATCCTGTCGGTATTGTGGAACTTCACCCTGAACAGAAACTTCACCTTCCAGTCGGCATCGAACGTTCCCGTCGCCATGGCAAAAGTGTTCGCCTACTACTGCGTCTTCACACCGTTGAGCACTTATATCGGCAACTACCTGACCTCAGTCCTTCATATCAATGATTATCTGGTCACGCTGGGCAACATGCTGGTGAATCTGGTAACGGAATTCCTATATCAGAAATACTACGTGTTCAAAGATACGCTTCATAAAAACTGAAAAGCATCTTCATTCGAAGATGCTTTCTTTTTCTCTGATCTCTTCAATCGTCTTTTCCAGTACCTTGGCAGCATGTTCCACCGTCACCCAGCATACCGTTTCCTTAGTGAAGAAACGCGGCTTGATCTGTGCACAGCTGCTTCCGCCCAGTTCCTGGATCAGATTCCTGACCAGTTTCTGGAACTTGGGCCTGATCTCTGCCTGTTCCTTGCGGGCGTTCTCATCGATGATCATCTTCCCCAGAACAGCCGCCGATGCGCTGATCACTCCGCAGGTCAGTCCGGAAAACATGCCTCCTCCGTAAGCTCCGAACATCTTCAGATCATCATCACTGATATTCAGAGAATAATACTCATTCGCTGCCCGGATGATGGCTTCCGAACAGTTACAGTATTCATCCTGATAATAATATCTGACTTTTTCCAGAAACTCACTCATCAGAAGATACCCTGCTTCATCATCGCTTCCGCGACTTTTTCAAAACCGGCGATATTGGCTCCGGCGATCAGGTCATAGCCCAGACCATAACGCTGTGCCGCATCCAGTGATTTGTCATAGATGTCCTTCATCATTGTCTTCAGACGCTGATCGACTTCCTCCGCCGTCCATTCCAGACGTTCGGAGTTCTGTGACATTTCCAGAGCGGAAACACCGACGCCGCCGGCATTGACCGCCTTGGAAGGTGCGACGATGACACCGTTTTCTCTCAGATAGGCGATCGCTTCGGAAGATGTCGGCATATTGGATACTTCCATATAATACTTCACGCCCGAGCGGACGATCTTTTCTGCTTCTTCGATCCTGACTTCGTTCTGTGTTGCCGCCGGCATGTAGATATCGACATCATCGACGCCCCAGAATTTTGCCTTGGGATAGAATTCGCATCCGAAACAGTCCGCATAAGATTTCAGATCCTTTGAGTTTTTCGTTCTGAGATCCAGGATGAAATCCAGTTTCTCATCTGTATCAATGCCTGCCTCATCGTGGATATAGCCGGCAGAACCGGACATGTAAGTGACCTTGGCACCGAGTTCGGCAGCTTTCTTCATGATGCCCCAGGAAACATTTCCGTAACCGGAAACGGCGATCTTCTTGCCCTCGATGGAATCGCCTTCGTGTTTCAGGACCTCCTGCAGATAATAGACAGCTCCGTAGCCCGTTGCTTCCGGACGGATCAGGGAACCGCCGAATGTCAGATCCTTGCCGGTCAGGACACCGTTCTCAAAGTTTCCCTTCAGTCTTCTGTACTGACCGAAGAGATAGCCGATCTCCCTGCTGCCGACACCGATATCACCTGCCGGAACATCGATATCCGGACCGATGTAGCGGTATAATGCCGTCATGAAACTCTGACAGAAACGCATGATCTCGGCATCGCTTTTCCCGGCCGGGTCAAAGTCGCTTCCGCCTTTGGCACCGCCGATCGGCTGGCCGGTCAGGGAATTCTTGAACGTCTGTTCAAAACCCAGGAACTTGATGACACTTTCATTGACATTGTTACGGAAACGCAGTCCTCCCTTATAGGGACCGATCGCTCCGTTGAACTGACAGCGGTATCCGACGTTGGTCTGGACCTTTCCCTGATCATCCATCCAGGTGACACGGAAACGGAATATCCTCTCCGGTTCGACCATCCTCATCAGCAGATCCGCTTCTTCGTATTCGGGATGGGCATCCATGACCGGTGCGATCGAAGTATAGACCTCCTCCACCGTCTGAACGAATTCCGGCTGATCCTGATACTTCTCTTTCACGTAAGCGATCACTTTTTCAACATACTTGTTCATGATGAAACCTCCCGATTATTACGTCAATATTATATCGTAAAATGATAGAATGATGATGCGAGGAAAGAAAAATGGAAAACATCAGAATCAGAATCACAATGGAAAACGGAAAACAGATGGAAGCGGAGCTTTATCCCGATATCGCACCTGCTACCGTTGAGAATTTCGTTTCCCTGATCAATGAGAAATTCTTTGACGGCATCATCTTCCACAGGGTCATCAAAGGCTTCATGATCCAGGGCGGAGACCCCACGGGCACCGGCATGGGCGGTTCGGAAAAGACTGTCAAGGGAGAATTCGCATCCAACGGTTTCAATAATCAACTGAAACATACCAGAGGTGTCCTTTCCATGGCCAGGACCATGGATCCAAACTCCGCATCTTCCCAGTTTTTCATCATGCATGAAGATGCACCGCATCTCGACGGCCAGTACGCTGCCTTCGGAAAGATCACCAAAGGCATCGAAATCGTCGACGAGATCGCTTCGGTCGCAACCGACTTCCGCGACAAGCCGTTGGAAGAACAGAAGATCAGAACCATCGAGATCATCTAAAAAACGCCGATCAGGCGTTTTTTTAATTATCAAACTGCAGCTGATAAAGCTTGTAGTAGTAGCCCCTGTTCTTCAGAAGCTGCTGGTGATTTCCTCTCTCGACGATCTCCCCGTTCTGCAGGACGATGATCTGATCGGCATGCTGGATGGTAGACAAACGGTGAGCCACCACCAGCATCGTTCCTATCGACTTCATCTTCTCCAGAGACTGCTGGATCAGCACTTCCGTCTCCGTATCGATGTTGGCTGTCGCCTCATCAAGGATCAGGATCTGCGGCTTGTGAATGACCGTACGGGCAAATGACAGAAGCTGTCTTTGGCCCTGGGAGAGGTTCTCACCCTTTTCGATGATCTCCTCATCGATGCCCTTGGGCAGTCTGTCGATGAAGCTGTCCGCATTGACATATACGCAGGCTTCATGGATCTCATCTTCCGTAAAGGTATCATCATGCAGGGTGATATTGTCCCTGATCGTTCCCGAGAACAGGAAGACATCCTGAAGCATCTGACCGATCGCCTTTCTCAGACAGGAGATCCTGATGTCATTGATATTGATGCCGTCGATCAGGATCTCGCCCTTCTGCACTTCATAGTTCCTGACGATCAGCGACAGGATCGTCGTCTTGCCGGCACCGGTCGCACCGACAAAGGCGCAGGTCTGCTTGGGCTCGATCACAAAGGACACATCCTTCAGGATCCAGTTTTCATCCGTATAGGCGAACCAGACATTTTTGAATTCGATCTTTCCTTCGAAATGATCGATCTCCAGTGCATCTTCCCTGTCGATGACATCAGGCTTGACATCCAGCAGATTGAAGATCCTTTCCGAAGCTGTCAGTGCCTTCTGCAAAGCATTGAGCTGATCGGCCAGGTTCTGTATCGGATGGAAGAACTTTGACAGATACATATAGAAAGCCACGATCTCGCCGGCTGACAGATGCAAGACAACGCCTCCGGCAAAGCACAGGGCAATGGAACAGTTATAGATGAACGAGATCAGAGGACGGTATACACCGAAGGCCTTGATGACGTTGAAACGCTGTTTTCTCAAAGCCTCATTCTTCTCATTGAACTGTTCTTCCTTGGTCCCTTCCTGATTGAAGACCTGTGTCAGCTTCATGCCGGCCAGGTTCTCCGAAAGGAAGGTGTTGACATCGGAGATGCAGGCTCTTTCCTTGCGGAAGATCTCTCTCACCGTCTTGGAGAAGAAGTAGGAGATGAAGAAGACGAGCGCCACCACTCCCAGCATCGCAAACGACAGCGACGGCGAGATGAAAAACATGATCACATAGACACCGACCAGTGTCGTCATGTCACGCAGGATCCTGACCAGGACGCCCGTAAACAGATCGGACATCGAAGCGGTATAGGAAGTGACCCTGGTCACCAGCGATCCGACCGGCATCTCGTTGAACTGGTTCAGCGACATGTTTTCGATATGTTCGAAGATCTCTCTTCGCAGACGGTAGATGATCCTCTGGCCGCAGTTCTGCAGGATCATCGATTCGGTGTAAAGGAAAAACTGGTTGATGCACATGATCACAAAAGACAGGATCGCCAGATTCAGGATCAGTCTGATATTGATGTTGTCTCTGACCAGCTCATCCGTGATCTTTGAAGTGAACAAAGGAGAGATCGAATCCAGAACGACATTCAGCAGCAAAAGAAGCAAAGACAGTATGAAACCGCCCTTCTCAGAGCTGATGTAATGAAGCGTTCTTCTGATGATGACGCCCAGCGGAAGCTTGACGTCACCCTTCAGTTTTTCCAGTTCATCATTCATACTAAAGTTCACTCTCCAGTTTCTGCAGATAGACCATTTTCTGGTAGGTACGGGAAGTCTCCATCAGATTGGCCGGTGTATCAAAAGCCTCGACCCTGCCGTCATTGAGGACCAGTATCTTGTCCATATGGGCAACCGTCGAAACACGGGAAGCGATGATGATCGTCGTCTTTCCTTTTCTCTTTTCATTGATGTTGTTCAAGATCGTCTCTTCGGTCTTCATGTCGACAGCGGAGACCGAATCATCCATGATCATGATCGGAGAGTTCTTCATATAGGCACGGGCAATCGAGATACGCTGTTTCTGACCGCCCGAAAGCGTCACGCCTCTTTCTCCGGTCACAGTCTCATAGCCCTGGGAGAAACCCTGTATGTTCTCATCCACATCGGCAAATATGGCTGCCTTGCGGATCTGATCCAGATCGGCCTTGTTGTTGGCAAAAGAAATATTGTTGCGGATATTGTCCGAAAACAGGAAATTATCCTGCGGCACATAGGCGATCGCATCCCTCAGACTCGTGATATCGATATCCATCAGATCGACATCATCGATGAAGATCTTTCCTCTTTCGATGTTGTAAAGCCTCAGCAGGGAATTGACCAGTGTCGTCTTTCCCGAACCGATCTTGCCGACTAGACCGACCATCTCTCCCGGCTGTATCTCAAAGGATACATTCTTCAGGGAATGACGGTCGCCGTCCGGATAGGCAAACGAGAAATCTCTGAACGTGATCTTGCCTTTGCAGTCATCGAGCTTCACGGCATTCTCACTGTTGTGGATCTCCTCTTCCTGATCCAGGAAGGCATAGATACGGTCAGCCGAAGTCCGGAAACGGGAATACATCTGCAGGATCTGGCCCATGGCGATCATCGGCCAGATCAGCGTATCGACATAGCCGATGAAAGTGATCAGTCTGCCCGGAGACAGGCTTACGGCATGCGAGAACAGCACGACCGGCGATCCGTTCATATAACGGTAGACAAAATAGGAACCGACACCCAGCAGAAGAGAGATCGTCACACCGATGATCATTTCGATATAGACATCGAAACGGATCGACATCTTCACGAAATCCAGGTTCTTTTCCTTATTCTCTTCAGCGACCTTTGAGAAAGCTTTCAGTTCCTGGGCTTCTTTTACAAACGCCTTGATGACTCTGATACCGGTGAATGTCTCCTGAGTGAAATCATAGAGCCTGTCAAACTGCTTCTGTCTGTCCTCCCATTTCTCGGACATGATCTTTTCGACCTTGTTTCCCCAGATGACCAGTGTCAGCATCGGAATCAGAGCGATCATCGACAGCACCGGATCCAGTCTCAGCATCTTGAACAGCGATATCACTGACAGAAACAAAGCATCGACAGCCATGATCGTGCCCCAGCCGACAAATTCTTCCACTGCTTCCACATCGGAAGAGAACCAGGACATGATGGTACCGATCTTGTTTTCATGATAATAACGCTGCGAGAGCCTCTCAGCCTTCAGAAACATTTCATGACGGATACCGGCCTCGATCAGACCGGAAGCCCGCATGATCGTAAAACGAAGGACCGCTCTGCCGATCATCAGGACCGTTGCGATCAAGATGATGTTTCTGACGATGAGGGAAATATCCGCAAAGACCACATCGGGATTTCCGGAAACGATCTCAACGATGCCACCCAAAAACTCCGGAACATACGTTTCGGCCATATCGACCATGATATCGGCTAAAATACCTATAAGGAACAAGCCGATATATCTGCGGTAATAATCCCATACTGTCTTCTTTTTCATAACACTGTTACAAAAAGCCAACAACGTTGGCTTTCGTCTGATATGATTATACATCAATCTCTCAGCTTTCGAACTGGGAATTATACAGATTGTAATAAAAGTTCTTCTTTTCCATCAGCGATTCGTGGTCACCGACTTCAACGACATCGCCCTTGTCCAGAACGATGATGATATCGGCATTGCGTATCGTCGAGAGACGATGGGCGATCGTGAAGGCTGTCCTGCCCTTGCGCAGCTCCTCCATCGAATCCTGTATCAGCTGTTCGGTACGGGTATCGACGGAAGATGTCGCTTCATCCAGGATCAGGATCCTGGGATTTTTCAGGAAGGCCCTGGCGATCGTCAGCAGCTGCTTCTGACCCTGAGAGATACCGCTGGTATCCTCGGAGATCACCGTATCATAGCCGTTTTCCAACGTCTTGATGAAACGGTCGACATGAGCCAGTCTGCAGGCTTCATAGATCTCCTCATCGCTCGAATCGGGCTTGCCGAAGCGGATGTTCTCCCTGATCGTTCCGTCAAAGAGCCACGCATCCTGCAAAACCATGCCGAAGATCGATCTGAGATCCGAACGGGTATAATCACGGATATCTTTTCCGTCGACATAGATCGTTCCGCCGTTGAGTTCATAGAAACGCATCAGCAGCTTGACCAGTGTCGTCTTGCCGGCACCGGTCGGACCGACGATGGCCACATCCTTGCCCGGAGCGACATACATTGAGAAGTCATTGATGATGATCTTATCGGGATCGTAACCGAACCTGACATTCTCAAACGTCACGTTGCCTTGAATATCGATCTCACCGTTTTCATCATGGATATTGACCGGATCTTCACAGTCAGGTTCCTCTTCCATCTCATTGAGCATCTCGAAGATCCTTTCGGCAGCGGCGATCATCGTCTGGATCGTATTCATCAGCTGGGCGATCGAAGAGATCGGATGCTGAAGCCTTCTGACGTAAGTTGTGAAAGCCTGGATATCACCGATGGCCATCGTTCCCTGAATGACCTCGAAACCTCCGATCAGACAGACGGCCACATAGCCGATGTTCTGCAGGAATCCGGTCAGCGGATGCATGAGTCCGGAATAGAACTGCGACTTGTACGCCGCATTGAAAAGCTTGTCGTTGAGCTCATCAAAACGCTCGATGGACTTATCCTCATAGTTATACGTCTTGACCAAGAGGTGAGCCGAATACATCTCCTCGATATGACCGTTGATCTCACCGAGATATTTTGAGTGGGCCGAGAAGTGTTTCTGAGACTTCTTCACGGTCAGTGCCGCAATGATTCCCGAAAGCGGTATGACGACCAGCGATACCAGCGTCAGTTTCCAGGAGATCGCCAGCATCATGAACAGGACGCCGACGATGTTGACCAGGGAATTCAATACCTGGGAGATCGTCGAAGTCAGGTTGTTGGCGATATTGTCGACATCATTGGTGACTCTCGACAGAACATCGCCATGCGTCTTGGAATCAAAATACTTCAGCGGAAGCTTATTAATCTTCTTGGAGATATCATCTCTCAGCTTATAGGAAACATTGACTGCGATATTGACATGAAGCGTATTGACCAGATAATCGATCAATGCCGAAACACCATAGATGATCAGTATCGTGATGACCAGTTTTCCGATCACATTGAAGTCAATGCCTTCTCCTCCCATATACTTGGAAACGATGCCCTCAGAGATCAGGGTCGTCACATTTCCGATCAGTCTGGGACCGTAGATGCACATGACAGTCGAAATGACCATCAAAACAAGCGATAGAATGATCCTGCCGTAATAGGGCCTCACATAGGAAGCCAGCTGTTTCAAAGTGCCTTTGAAATCCTTTGGTTTTTCTACTAATCTCATCGGTGGCATCAGGCAAGTTCCTCCTTTGAAAGCTGCGAGTAGGCGATCTGTCTGTAAACTTCGCAGTTCTGCAGCAGATCCTCATGCTTTCCTTCTCCGACGATCCTTCCTTCATCCAGAACGATGATCTTGTCGGCATGACGGATCGTCGAGATCCTCTGGGCAACGATGAGCACTGTAGACTTGCTGGCATCGATCAGTTTTTTGAGAGCCCTTCTCAGTTTCCTGTCGGTCTCATAATCCAGAGCCGAAAAACTGTCATCGAAAATATAGATATTGCGCTTTTCCGCCAGAGCCCTGGCAATGGAAAGACGCTGTTTCTGTCCTCCGGAAACATTGGTGCCTCCCTGGGTGATCGGCGCTTCAAGACCTTCTTCCTTTTCAGCGATGATGTTTTCCGACTGTGAGATCCGGATGGCTTCTTCCAGATCCTCTTTGGAGATCTGTCTGCCGAATTCGATATTGGAACGTATGTTGCCGCTGAACAAGATCGCCTTCTGGGTCGCCAGACCGATCTTGTCATGCAGCTGCTTCTGGGCGACATCCCTGATATCCAGACCGCAGTACGTGATCCTTCCTTCGCTCACGTCAAACAGACGCGGGATCAGTTTGATGATCGTCGATGTGCCTGAACCGGTCGAACCGATCAGAGCGACAGTTTCGCCCGGCTTTGCTTCAAAGCTGATGTCTTCCAGAACGGATTCCTCCGCACCCGGATAACGGAAACTCACATGTTCAAAAGCCAGGGTCCCGTTCTCTTCAGGCAGCTCTTTGGGTTCTTCGGGATCGAAGATCGTGTTTTCCGTATCCAGTACTTCTTTCACACGTCTGACCGATACCAGCGAACGCGGGATCATGAAAAACATGACCGTCACCATCATGAAGGACATGACGACATGGATCGCATATTGCGAGAAAGCCATCATATCGCCGATGCTCATCGCATCGATATCGATCTGCTTTGCCGCAAACCAGGTGATGGCCACCGTCAGTCCGTTCATGACAAAGGTCATGATCGGTCCCATGATGTTCATGACATTGGATACGAAACGGTCGACTCTGCGGAATTCCGTATTGATCTCGTCGAATTTCTCCTCTTCGGTCTTCTGCGAATTGAAAGCCCGGATGACGAGCATTCCGTCAAGGAATTCCCTCATGACATTGTTAAGTCTGTCGGTCAGTTTCTGGATGACCTCAAACTTGGGCACCGCAAAGACAGCCAGCACGACCATGGCGGAAATGATCACACCGATCGCCACGATCAGCAGCCAGGAGATATTAGGATAACGCAGGACCTTGAAAACGGCCGTGATGCCCATGATCGGCGACATCAGCATCATCCGCATCATCAGCTGGATCAGCTGCTGTATCTTGGTGATGTCGTTGCCGCTCCTGGTGATCAGCGAAGAGGTCGAAAACCTTGAAAATTCGCTTGAAGAGAAGGATTCGACTTTTTCAAAGACATCCTTGCGCATCTTCGCGGCCACTCTGGCAGCCGTCTTGGTTGAAAGATAAGTCGACAAAAGCTGCACGGCAACACCGATCGCAGCGATCCCCAGCATCTTGAGTCCGGCTGAAAGGATATAATCCGTCTGAATGTTTTCAACGGACATGCCGACATTCTTATAAAGATCCCTGATATAAAGTCTGACCATGGAGACATAGTTATCCTCAAGGCCTTCCAGATCCTTTGCGATCTGTGCCTTGAGCACATCGTTTTCCTGATTCAGATCGATATCATTCAGCTTCGCCATATAGGTATAGACCAGCGGTTCTTTCATGATCGAAACAAGCTTCTCATCAGAGTCCTTCAAAAGCCAGACATCGCTTTCGAATCTGATCCGTTCATGATCGACAACTGCTGTAGCTCCGGCACTGATCAGCTGATACTGTTTCTGTATAACGGCTTTGTCATCGTCAGACATGAATCTCTGTATCAGTTCCATATCTTCCGCTGTCAGCACCAACGGCGCCTCTTCACTGATGCCGCCGTACTGGATACCGTCAGTGACGATCGATGACATGTAGTCAGGCAAAGTCAGTTCCGTCTGGACCTGAATGAATGTCAGTGCGACCACTGCCGCAACGACCAGCAGATAAGGCTTCAGATATTTAAATATCAGTTTCATGTTCCGCCTCCCTGATGTTCTCCCTGATCTGGTCCATCACTTTCAGAAAAACCTCCAGATCACTTTCACTGATGTTCTTTGTGATCAGCGAGTCAAGTCTGCTGTTTCTTTCCCGGAAATCTTTTTCAACTTTCCTCATCCGGTCCGTCATGCGGATATAATTCCGGCGTCTGTCATCCTTTGCTGTTTCCCGGATGATGGCGCCCTTTTTCTCCAAAGCATCCAGACAGCCGGTCATCGAAGCCTTCTTCAGACCGGTCTCAGCTTCCAGATCCTTCTGGCAGATATCCTCATCCTGGTGTCTGAAAAGATAGCCGATGACCTGAAACTGCGTAAAGTTGAATTCCTTATGCGGCTCATGATCTCCGGACATATACTTTCTGATCATATGATTCAGATATCCGATCTCTTTCGTTAAACTTCTGTCCATAAATCTTCCTCAAAAAAATAATTAGTTTGGAAACTAACTATTTCTATTATATCTCATTATTTCTGAAAAACAAGTATTTATGATTCCGCCAGCAGAATGGCGAGAAAGACCAGGATACAGCCGAAGATCTCCTTGAAACTCAGTGTCTGATGCATGATCAGCCAGCCGAAAAACGCACCGAAGACCGATTCAAAACTCATCAGCAAGGAAGCCAGCGAAGGATCCAGATCCTTCTGATAACGGGTCTGCAGATACTGCGCCAGAATGCCGCTGACAAAGACCAGATAAAGCAAAGGCAGCAGGGCCTCTTTCACCGCTGAAAGATCGATCTTTTCAAAGAAGAACACAGCGATCAGCGCAAACACCGACAGGGAAAATTCATAGACAAAAGTCAGGACCAGAGGATCGCAGTCCTTCACATAATAATCGATGGCGATGATCTGCAATGCGAACATGACCGATCCGGCAAGCAGGAAGAAATCCCCCTTGTTGATGCCGGTATCGGAATGCATGCACAGAAAATAAAGACCGACTGCTGCCACAAAGACAGAAAGCCATATCTTCACAGACACCTTTTTCCCCATGAAGATCTGGATCAGAGGCACAAACAATATATAAAGCGCCGTGATGAAACTGGCTTTGGAGATCGTGGAATACTTGATGCCCAGCTGCTGAAAGAAACAGCCCAGAAACACAAAGAGACCGATCAGGATGCCCCCTCTGACAGATCTGAAATTAAATCTCCTTTTCTGAAAGATCAGGATCGGCAGCAGAACGATCGAACCGATGCCCTTGAAAAACACGATCGAAAAAGAACCCAGTGATTCGGTCGACATCGACTGAAATGAATAAGACAGGCCCCACAGCAGCGGAGCCAGGATCAGCATGATGCTGGCAACGATCTTTTTTCTGTTCATACTGCTTTCATTATATGAAAAAAGGAATGAAACCTCATTCCTTTTGATCATGATCCGTAAAAATCCTGTTGAGCACAATCGTCGACAAGGCGATGATGCCTAAGGCAAAGAAGAGACCCAGTTCCCCTTTGAAGATATAGACCAGATTGTACACAAAATTCATCGGTGTGAAACTCATAGATCCTCCTTACATGAAGAAACTCATGATCAGACCGCCGGCGATGACCGAAGCGATCTGTCCGGAAACATTGACGCCCATCGAATGCATCAGCAGGAAGTTCTGATTGTCTTCCTCAAGACCCATCTTGTGGATGATCCTGCCCGACATCGGGAAGGCCGAGATACCGGCAGCGCCGATCATCGGATTGACCTTTTTCTTTAAGAACAGATTCAGCAGCTTCGCAAACATGACGCCGCCTGCCGTATCGAAGACGAAGGCGAACAGACCCATGCCCAGGATCATCAGCGTATCGACCTGCAGGAAGTTCTCCGCCTGCATCTGCGATGCGACCGTGATGCCAAGTAACAGGGTGATCATGTTGGCCATGGCACCCTGTGCCGTATCGGAAAGTCCGTTGAGGACACCGCATTCTTTCAGAAGATTGCCGAACATCAGGAAACCGACCAGTGATACCGATGCCGGAGAGATCAGGCCGGCAATGACCGTGATGATGATCGGGAACAGGATCCTGGTCGTCCTGGAGACATCCTTGGGTTCATAGTCCATACGGATCATGCGCTCTTTCCTGCTTGTCAGCAGACGGATGACCGGCGGCTGGATGATCGGGACCAGTGCCATGTAGGAATAGGCCGCGACCATGATCGGACCCAGATAGGTGGAATGCAGCTTCTGAGCCACGACGATGGCTGTGGGACCGTCGGCCGCACCGATCGTTGCGATCGAAGCCGCATCGTTGACCGGGAAAAACATCGAAGCCAGACAGAAGGTAAAAAAGATACCGAACTGTGCTGCCGCTCCAAACATCATCAGGGCCGGATTTGTCAGCAGCGGACCGAAATCACACATCGCACCGATACCGATAAACAGCAGCAGCGGGAACAGCTCGTTGGCAATACCCGCATCATAGAGCGATGACAGCGGACCTTCCTGAAAAATGCCGTTGATAAACTGATTGACAGCCCCCGACAGAGGCAGATTGACCAATATCGCTCCGAAACCGATCGGCAGCAGCAGTGAAGGTTCCATGTCTTTGGCGATCGCCAGATAGATCAGGATCCCTCCTATCACCCACATCGTTACCTGCTGCCAGGTCAGGGCAAGCAGATTCTCATACAGAAAACTCATAGATATCCCCCTTACAAATGGAAAGTGATCTCCGAGGAATTCAGATTCATGATACTGTCACCATCCCTGACCTTCAGGGAACAGTCATGATCGATCCCCAGGATATCGACCTGCTTTCTTTCATTTCCGATCAAAGCATAAGCAGTCTTTCCCCGCAGATAATCATAAGCATCGATCTGCTTATGAAAATCATATCCGCGTTTCAGTTGTTCAATATTTTCGTTTATCTTCCGATAAACTTTTTTTCTTAATTCGCCGATCTCAACGTTTTCTTTCAGAAGCATCCTCATGGAGACCGCTTCTGTCGCAAATTCCTCTTCAAAATCCGTCTGATTCACATTGATCCCGATGCCGCAGACGATGCAGTCGGGCTTCTCATGGGATATTCCTTCCAATAGGATCCCGCAGATCTTGGCATCCTTCACATAGACGTCGTTGGGCCACTTGATCATCAGATCGCTGATTCCAAAGGAATTCAAAACTTCCAGCACACTGAAGGCACACAGAAGCGAGAGTTCAGGGTAACGTTTCATTACCTCTTCATCCTTTGCCAGGAACGAAAACATGAGATTGGCTCCCTTATCAGACAGCCACTTCCTAGAACCTCTTCCTTTTCCTTCTGACTGATAATCCGCAGACACGAAGGTCATATCATCGAGATCCCGATAATGATCCTTCAGATAAGAGTTAGTCGAATCGATCGTTTCAAAGAAAAGCTCTTTCATCACTCCAGGATGATCAGTACATCCTTGTTGCGGACGTCATCTCCGGTCTTGACCAGGATCTGCGCGACCCTGCCGTCAAAGGCCGACTGGATCTCGTTTTCCAGTTTCATGGCCTCGATACGGGCGACCGTCTGTCCTTCCTTGACCATATCACCGACATTCACAGTGACATCCAGGATCTTGCCGGCGATCGGAGCCTGTATCTGCTTCTTTCCTTCGGATACAGTCTCTTTCACTTCTTTTTTTACCGGAGCCTCGACGCTCCCCTTGACTTCATCAACAGCTTCCACTTCCACTTCGTAGACCTTGCCGTTGACCTTGACTTTATAGATCTTCATTATCTGACCTCCCTTACACTGACGATCCTGACATTCTTCTTTGTTTCATTGCGGCATTCGATCGCTGCCACCAGGCAGGCGATCGTCGCATCCTCGTCATCAGGATCCAACGGTGTATCATTCTTCTTTCTGATCAATGTTTCTTTGATGTCTTTCTTCTTTTCCTTCTTTCCGGAAAACTTCAGTATCAGCGCCAGTATGAGCGAATAAACGATGATGGCGATAATACCGGAATATCTGCTGATCAGTTCCATATCATCCTCCTAGACATACATCTCAAATTCGTCATATTCGTTGTCTTGCTTTCCGTATTTTCTCTTGAGAAAATCAGAGGCAACGTTCTCAAACAGCGCCAGTGACAGCACGTCCTCATCGCTCTTGGCGATATCGGCATAGCGCTTCTTCAGTTTTTCGAATTCCGGTTCCAGCAGATCGGCCGGACGGCAGGTGATGACATCATCGAAACCGATGATCTTTTTCCTCACCACCTTGTTGACCGGAGCAGCAGGCTTGCCGTATTTTCCGTGCAGATAATCCCTGACCTCTCTGGTGCACATCTTGTAACGCTCGCCGTTGAGGACATTGAGCACCGCCTGCGTGCCCACCATCTGCGACATCGGTGTGACCAGCGGCGGATAACCCAGATCCTTTCTGACCCGCGGGATCTCATTGAGGACTTCATCGTAGCGGTCCATGGCTCCCTGATCGGAAAGCTGACGGATCATGTTTGAAAGCATGCCGCCCGGTACCTGATAAGTCAGGATATTGGGATTGACTTCCATCGATTTGGGGATGAGCAGACCGTTTCTGATGTATTTGTCTACGATCTTCGTCATCTCCGGTTCTGCCTCATGCAGGACATCGAAATCAAGTTTCGGGTCGTATTTGGTTCCCTTCAGCCCGGCAGCCAGAGCCTGTGTCGAAGGCTGGGCCGTACCGCCGGACAAAGGCGACAGCGAAGTATCGACGATATCTACGCCTGCTCTGATGGCAGCCAGATAAGTCATCTCGGAAACACCGGCCGTTGCGTGGGAATGCAGCTCCAGAGGGATCGAGATCTCCCTTTTCAGGACACTGACCAGTTCCGTCGCATCTTCCGGAAGCAGGATGCCGGCCATGTCCTTGATGCACAAAGAATCGGCACCGAGCTTTTCGATATCCTTTGCCAGATCGACAAAATACTCGATCGTATGCACGGGCGAAGTCGTATAGGAAAGAGCGATCTGACACTCTCCGCCGTACTTCTTGGTCGACTCCACGGCCTGTTTCAGATTCCTGATATCGTTTAAAGCATCAAAAACACGGATGATGTCGATGCCGTTTTCGATCGACTTCTTGCAGAACATGTCCACGACATCATCGGAATAATGCCTGTAACCAAGAATATTCTGTCCCCTGAACAGCATCTGCAGTTTTGTCTTGCGGCAGACCTTCTTGACCTCCCTGAGTCTGTCCCAGGGGTCTTCGTTCAGAAAACGCATGGCGGCATCGAAAGTCGCACCGCCCCACATCTCGATCGCGTGATAGCCGACATCATCAAAAATGCTGCACAGACGTACGACTTCTTCCGTCGTCATTCTCGTCGCCAGCAGTGACTGATGTCCGTCACGCACCGAGGTCTCAACAATCCTTACCATATCATCCCCTCACAGAAACGATCACAGTTTCGGTCCGGCATTTACCAGAGCCTTTCCTGCCTCGTTGTCTTCATATTTATGGAAATTCTGAATGAAACGGGAAGCGAGATCCTTCGCCTTTTCGTCCCATTCCTCTTTGTTTTCATAGGTATCTCTGGGATCCAGGATGCCCGTATCGACGCCTTCCAGCTCTACCGGTACTTCAAAATCGAAATACGGGATCTTTTTCGTTTCAGACCTGCTGATGGCACCGCCCAGGATCGCATCGATGATGCCTCTGGTGTCTTTGATCGATATTCTCTTTCCTGTGCCGTTCCAGCCGGTATTCACCAGATATGCCCTGGCACCGGAAGCCTTCATCCTCTTGACCAGTTCTTCAGCGTACTTGACCGGAGGGAGCTCCAGGAAAGCCTGACCGAAACAGGCAGAGAAAGTCGGTGTAGGTTCGGTGATGCCTCTTTCCGTACCCGCCAGTTTGGCAGTGAAGCCCGACAGGAAATAATACTGGGTCTGTTCAGGCGTCAGGATCGAAACAGGAGGAAGCACGCCGAAAGCATCTGCCGATAAGAAGATGACATTGTCTGCAGCCGGAGCACTCGATACCGGTCTCACGATCTTTTCGATATGATCGATCGGATAGGAAACTCTCGTGTTCTCAGTCACTGATTTATCCGCAAAATCGATCGTTCCGTTTTCATCGACCGTTACGTTTTCCAATAATGCGTCTCTTCTGATCGCGTTGTAGATATCCGGCTCAGATTCCTTATCAAGATTGATGACCTTGGCATAGCATCCCCCTTCCAGGTTAAAGACGCCGTTGTCATCCCAGCCGTGCTCATCATCGCCAATCAGCAGTCTCTTCGGATCGGTAGAAAGGGTCGTTTTTCCTGTACCGGAAAGTCCGAAGAAGATCGCCGTATTCTCGCCGTTCATGTCTGTATTGGCGGAACAATGCATCGATGCAATACCTTTTAAAGGCAGGTAGTAGTTCATCATTGAGAACATGCCTTTCTTCATCTCGCCGCCGTACCAGGTATTCAGGATCACCTGTTCCCTGGATGTAATATTGAAAGCTACACAGGTGCTGGAATTAAGACCTAAGTCCTTGTAGTCTTCGACCTCCGCCTTGGATGCGCAGTATACGATGAAATCGGGCTTGAATCCTTCCAGTTCCTCTTCACCCGGCTTGATGAACATGTTGCGGACAAAGTGAGCCTGCCATGCGACTTCCATGATGAAACGCACAGCCATCCTCGTATCTTTGTTGGCACCGCAATACGCATCCACGACGAACAGTCTCTTGCCGCTCAGCTGTTTTCTGGCAAGATCCCTGACTTTTTCCCAGACTTCTTCCGACATCGGGTGGTTGTCATTGGGATAAGACTCTTTTGTCCACCAGACGGTATCCTTCGACTTCTCATCCATGACGATATATTTATCCTTGGGCGAACGTCCGGTATAAATACCGGTCATGACATTCACCGCATCAAGTTCAGTCAGCTGACCCTTTTCATAGCCCTCAAGACCGGGTTTCATCTCTTCTTCAAAGAGGAATTCATAAGACGGATTATAGATGATTTCCTTTACATCTGTAATGCCATATTGCGCAAGATCGATCTGTTTCATAAGATCTCCTTTCTTTATATGTTCAAAAACAGCATTCCGTTTTATTATAGCATCGTGAAACGGTAAATTCTGTTTCTTTTGTACATCTTTTTTCAAATAAACAACACTTTTTTCCGATCATGAAAAAAGTTTCAGATATATCGGTCTGATAAGGAAAATACATTGTTATACAGACATACAAAAAACCGCTCCGTTGCCGGAGCGGTTCACAGATATTCAGACAATGATCAGACGGATTTCTTCACTTCCGCATAGTCAGCTGCATTGGTCAAAGCGACGATGACAGTGTCCGGATGTCCGGCATCGGCGATCGTCTTGCGGTCGAAACTCATGAGCTTGTCGCCCTTCTTGAACTTCGATCCGGAATCGACGAATGTTTCAAAACCTTCGCCGTTCATCGTGACCGTATCGACACCGACATGGATCAGCAGTTCCATCCCGCCTTCATCGGCCTTGAGGCCCATGGCGTGCTTTGTCGGGAAGACCATGACGACTTCACCGTCAAACGGCGCATACACGATACCATCATCCGGTTCGATACCGACGGAAGGTCCCATCATTTCCCCGGAAAATGCCGCATCGGGGATCTCGCTGGCAGATATGACTCTGCCGCTGACCGGAGAGAGGATCTGTCCTTTTTAGGTGGTGATGACAACTTCTTCAGGCGCTTTCTTTGCGACGGTCTCCGTCTTCTTGACTTCCTCATGCCAGAAGAAGAAAGTCAGGACAAAAGCGATGCCGCCGGAGATCGCCAGCAGGATCGTATAAGGAAGTGCCTTGTTGATGATCAGATAGCCTGGCAGACCGGTCACACCGTAGGAAGTGGCGCCCAAGCCCATCCAGGATCCGAACATCGCACCGATGGCACCGCCGATCATGCCAAAGAAGAAAGGCTTCATGTAACGGAAGTTGATACCGAAGATCGCCGGTTCCGTGATGCCTAAAGCAGCCGACAGGGACGAAGGGATCGCCACTGCCTTTGTCGAAACTGCGGTGGATCAGTTCTCCGTTGATGCAGTTGCCGTGTTCCTTCACTTCCTGTATCACGAAGTCATAGTCCTTTTCATAGAGTTCTCTCGCTCTTGCCAGCTGGGAAGCACGATTGCACATGATGACGATCTTGTATGCCGGGGATCCGTCGTAGTTTTTCATCGGCTGAATGCCCAGCTGTGACTGCAGGGCCTTCCTCCATCTTTCGATCTCCGAATTGTCACTATCGGCAGTGCTCAGGAAATCCGATAGATTCTCATCGCCGTATGTCCTGTCTTTCGTTTCGGCCGTGCAGAAAACGCCGTCCTCATGCAGGATCTTCAGCAGATCATCAAAGTCTGCAGGATCCATCGGCTGATCATAGATCACTTCTTTTTCAGCCATCACATAAGCACCGGCCAGAGCGATGATGCCGTCAAAGCCGTAGTCCAGGACCGGTTTTGCCATGCCGATATTCCTTCCCGAGCAGAGAAAAACCTTGTTTCCCTGCTGACGGGCTTTTTCAATCGCTCTTAAAGCTGAATCCGGCGGCGTATTTTCTCCTGCTTCGGTCAGAGTACCGTCAATATCCAGAAAAATGAGTTTCATGCGATCACTCTCTTTCATTGTATGATTTCTTTTTATATCTTTTTTTATACCCTATCTTATAAACCGGCTGCGATACAGATGAGCTTTGTCAGGAAAGCCACGATCCAGGCGATCAGACATTGCCAGAAAACGACCCCGATAGCCCATCCTCTGCCCAGTTCCCTCTTCATTGCCGCAATCGCCGCAACGCAGGGCGTATAAAGCAGTGAGAAAACAAGGATGACAGCTGCCGTGACCGAATTGAACGTTTCTGAGATGCTGCTGCCGAAAGATACTTCCAGTGTAGCTACGACGCTCTCCTTGGCCATGAAACCGCTGATCAGGGAGGTCACGATACGCCAGTCGCCAAGGCCCAACGGTCTGAACAAAGGCACAAACAATCCCGCAAAAGACGCCATGATCGATTCGGAAGCCTCGCTTACCGGATTGAGTCTGATATCGAAACGCTGCAGAAACCAGACAGCGATCGTCGCTATGAGGATGACTGAGAAAGCCCTGGTGATGAAATCCTTGGATTTCTCCCATAACAGACGCAGTACGTTCTTGGCGGAAGGCATGCGGTAGTTGGGCAGTTCCATGACGAAAGGAACGGCATTGCCCGCAAAGACCGTGTTCTTCATGATGAGTGCCATGATGACAGCCATGATCATTCCTAAGACATAGAGGCCTGTCATGATGAAACCGGCCTTGCCCGGGAAGAAGGCATTGACGAAAAACGCATAGATCGGCAACTTTGCCGAACAACTCATGAACGGCGTCAGCAGGATCGTCATATAACGGTCGCGCTTGCTGGGAAGCGTCCTGGTCGCCATGACCGCCGGGACCGTGCAGCCGAAACCGATCAGCATCGGCACGATGCTGCGGCCTGACAGTCCGATCTTTCTCAACAGTTTATCCATGAAGAAAGCGACTCTGGCAATATAGCCGCTGTCTTCCATTAATGACAGGAAAAAGAACAGTGTCACGACGATCGGGAAGAAACTCAAGACACTTCCCACCCCCTGGAAGATACCTTCCGAGATCAGGGAACGGATCGTATCGTTGACATGGACGGAATCCATGAATACTTCCGCATAGCCCGTCAGGACATCGATCGCTGATTCCAGGATGCCCTGGAAGAAAGCACCGATGACATTGAACGTCAGAATAAAGACAGCACCCATGATCAGGATGAAACAGGGGATCGCCGTCCATTTGCCGGTCAGGATCTGATCGATCTTTTCCGAGCGGATCCTTTCCTTACTTTCTTTCGGCTTGATGATCGTCTGTTCGCAGACTCTTTCGATGAAATCGAAACGCATGTCGGCGATCGCCGCCGAACGGTCCATGCCGCTTTCCTTCTCCATCTGGATGATCACGTGTTCGATCGTATCTTCTTCGTTTTTGTCCAGCTTGAGCTGCTTTAAAATCAGCTCATCGTTTTCAATGACCTTGGTCGCCGCAAAACGCAGAGGCAGACCGGCTCTGAACGCATGATCCTCGATCAGGGATTCCACCGTATGGATGGCTCTGTGCACGGCACCGTCATGATCCTCTGGGGAGCACAGATCCTGCTTTTCAGGCCGTTCCTGATATTTCGCGATGTGGATCGCATGGGAGACCAGCTCATCCACACCTTCGTTCTTTGCCGCCGAGATCGGAATGACCGGTACGCCCAGCAGTTCTTCCATGCCGTTGATATCGACGGCACCGTGGTTGCCTGAAAATTCATCCATCATGTTTAAGGCGATGACCATCGGCATGTTCATCTCCAGCAGCTGCATGCTCAGATAGAGATTGCGTTCGATATTGGTCGCATCGACGATGTTGATGATCGCTTTTGGCTTTTCATTCAGAACAAAGTTACGGGAAACGATCTCCTCACTGGTATAGGGAGACATCGAATAAATGCCCGGCAGATCGGTGATCAGCGTATTGGGATAGCCCCTGATCACACCGTCCTTGCGGTCCACGGTCACGCCCGGGAAATTGCCGACATGCTGGTTGGCACCGGTCAGCTGATTGAAGAGCGTCGTTTTGCCGGAGTTCTGATTTCCCACCAGCGCATAAGTCAGGACTTCATCATCAGGCAGCGGATCTTCGTTTTTCCGGTCATGATATTTTCCGTCCTCGCCCAGACCGGGGTGTTCGCTCTTCATGAACGATTCTACCCGCTGATGAGGATTCTTTCTTTTCTCGATCCTTTCGACCGTGATCTTCTCCATATCCTCCAGACGCAGTGTCAGTTCATAGCCGTGTATCTGCATCTCCACCGGGTCGCCCAAAGGAGCGAATTTGACGATCGTCACTTCCGCACCGGGTATGACGCCCATATCCAGAAAATGCTGACGGAGAGCGCCTTCGCCGCCCACCTTCAGGATGCGTCCGTTTTCATTGATCTTGAGATCTTTTAATGTCAGTTCTTTCATAATCAGATATGCATTACTTTCAATAAGAGGATCCAGGCCAGACCGTAATAGGATACGACAGCGATCAGGTCATTGATCGTCGTGATGAAAGGACCTGAAGCGACAGCCGGATCGACATGGATCTTGTCAAACAGGATCGGTACCGTCGTACCGACCAGGGATGATACGATCATTGCACATAACAAGGCAATGCCCACACAGGCTGAGACCGCAAAAGAGAAGGCGGCCGGATAGCCTTTCAGCAGGAAGATATAGAGTCCGATAAAGACAAAGGAAGCCAGTCCCAGAAGCAGACCGTTGGAGAAACCGACTCTGACTTCCTTGAAGATCAGCTGCAGCTTTTCTTTTGTCGAGACTCTTTCATCCATCAGTACTCTGATCGTGACAGCCAGTGACTGCGTTCCCACGTTGCCGGCCATATCCAGTACCAGTGACTGGAAACAGACGATGATGGCGATCTCCTTGACGACATTCTCGAAAATGCCGACGACAGCCGAAACACCGATACCCAGCACCAGCAGTGCTGCCAGCCAGGGCAGACGCTTCTTCATGCTTTCAAACAGAGGCTCACGCAGATCTTCCTCACAGGAAAGACCGCCGAGTTTGGCGTAGTCGTCCGATATCTCTTCATCGACTGTTTCGATGATATCCGTTGAAGTGATGACGCCCAGAAGATGCTGGTCCTCATCCAGGACCGGCAGTGAGTTCTCGGAATATTCCCTGATTTCTTTCAGTGTATCGGCGATCTTGTCATGTCCGAAAACGACCGGATAGGAAGTGATGATCAGGTTCACGAAACTGTCATCGTCCCTGGCTCTGATCAGATCCCTCAGATCGATCGCACCGCAGTAGTGATTGTCATCATCGACCACATACAGCATATCGATATTGTCATTGGCATCGGACTGTCTGACCAGTTCCTTGATCGCCTCCTTGACGGTATGGAACAGATTGAGCCTGATGTAGTTGGTCGTCATCAGGGAACCCAGTTCGTCTGAAGGGAAAGAACGGATCATGCGGATCTCATCGCCCACTTTGCCGTTCATCTTCTCCAGAAGCTTCGACTGCAGTGATGCATCGAGCTGTTCCAAAAGATCGACTGCATCATCGGTATCCATCTTTTCCAGGATGGCGGCAGCCTCATCAAGACCGATCTCGCTGATGAACGATTCGATATTCTCCTTCAGATAAGAAAAAACATCGCCTGTCCTTTTCTGCCCCATGGCATCATACAGTTTCTTTCTCTGCTGCCTGTTCAGCAGTGCCAGAGCCTGGGCAATGTCCCTGTCATGAAAATCCTTCAGTGCCTTTCTTAATCCGCTGTCATCGGCATCACCTTTGATCAGTTCGACGATCTTGCCGACATAATCCTCCTGCCTGAATTCCATTTCCAACATAATCGATATCCCCTTTTCATCATTCAGGAAAACGAAAAACCTGTTTCCTGTTCATGTGATATTATTATACAACGGCTAAAGAAAAGGTGTTTTCACACCTTGTTCAGTTATTGAAACCCATAACGACATCTTCCATGAAACGGACCGCCCCGTCTTTCTTCAGAAGCATCTCCAGCGTCTTGGAAGAAGGATTGCCTTCCGTGATCATCCGGTCACGGAAATCCATCAGTTTCCGTTTGTAGTCCTCATCGTAGACTGCACCGGCAATGCTGCCAAGATATGCCTTCAGACTGTCGTGTGTCATGGCCAGAAGCTCTTCTTTACTTCCTGTCTTGATCAGGGAATAAGGCCTTCTCTCCTTCACGTACCAGTTTGGCTTTTCCTCATAATCCTCAAGATCACGGTATTTCTCAAAGACCTCATACAGTTTCTCATCATTCAGATCCTCATAGCCGCATCCGTAATACTCGACAAAGACACATCTCTTCTTCTTCATCGACATGGCATCGGCCAGCAGATACGGAAGACTCATACCGTCAGGCATGAATGACATTGTCAGCAGTTCCATTCCCATCTTTGTCTTTGTGTGCATGACCATGACCATGCCGAATCCGTCGATCCGGTAACGGTCCACATAAAAATCCATCAGCGGGATCAGTTTCGGATACTTCATATGCGCATATCTGACATCTTCGATCTTTCCCGCTCCGTAATGTTTCAGAAGACTCTCACAGTCCTCCTTCATCTGATTGATCATATAGTAAAACCCATCCTTAATTTCATTATAAGAAAAAAATCTCCGCATCAGCGAAGATCTTCATAAAAAATGATTCAGCCTCTCTTCTCCGAGCGGAGCTTGAGCAGGCAGGTCTGTATGATGTTCATTCCCAGCAGCAGAGACATCTGCGAAATGGAGACGCTGTTGCGGATGAATTCGTTGCCGTTGGGATAGGTATAGAAAGCATAATCCGGCTGGAATCTCTTGTTGGGATCCTCATAGGTCGTGATCAGGATCTTCAGAGCATTGGTCTCATAAATAAATTCGATCGTCTTGTCGTAAGTCTCATTATCCGCCAGAGAAGAAACGATGATCACGACATCGTCTTCCTGTATCGAAGCGATCAGCTTCTGCTGATCGGCGTCATCATTGATCATGATCGGCTCGACACTCATCATGCTCATGCGGTTGTTGAAAGACCGCACTTCGGTCTCGATATCGCCGCTGGCATAGACAAAGATCCTGTTTGCCTCATCCAGGACATGAATGATATCATCCAGTTCTTCGTTGTTGATCGCCATGATGCAGTTGTCGATGATCTGTTTGGAAAGCAGACCGATGATCTCGGCAAATTCGCGCATGGACTTCGAACCGGTGAAAGCATCGCCGCTCTCGATCACGCTGCTGCCGTCGGTCCTGATCTTTTCCAGCTGCAGGGCGATGGAAAAATCACGGTAACTCTTGCAGCCGATCTTGCGGTAAAGACGGATCACACTCGGTTTTGATACGTAGGAATTCTTTGCCAGTTCCTGCAAAGACATCCTGTATACCTTATCGACATTGCCGATGATATAATCGGCCAGAGATGACTCCGCCGAAGTGAAACCCTCTTTTTTCTTCAACTGTTCAAGTACATTCAGATCTTCCAAAATCCCCACCATCCTTTACCATAAAATATACTAAAAAACAACATCGTGAAGAGAATCACAAGTTGTTTATGTACCGAAAGTAAAAGAAATCAACAAATCCTGGAAATATGTTTTCCTGGTATACATTTTCTGCTTTTTTTCAAAGAAACAGAAAAGTCATGTTTCCGTGACTTATCCATTAAGTGGCGGAACTGTTGCCGGAATAAACGGACCCTTTCTGTTTGATTGGGGCCGCTTTACAGCAGCAGTGTAAATCAGACAGATCTGAGTTTTCTATATCTGCCTTATCTGCTTCACTCATATGACCTGCGGAATTGATCGGTATCCAGTCGAAAGGTCAGACCGTCCACTGTTTCCTCGCGTACAGTCTGATAGCCCGGTTTCCGGTCGCATTCATAAAAGCCAAGCTTTTCCGCGCACCTGATCATCCTGAGGTTCCCGGACCATGTCTGCGTACAGATGTCGGTATGTCCCAGTTCCAGGTGGTATCGGATGTATGCGGCAAGCGTCTCAGCCCCGAGACCCCGGCCCCAGTATGACGGCTCTTTGATGTCGACACCTACCGCATAGAAACGGTGCTGATCCGGCTGCAGGCTTTTCTCTGCGATCCATTCATAGCTGTCGTCTATCAGGTAGCTGTTCACACTGCCGATATGCGTGCCATCGGCATGATCCACCTGAAGTCTCCAGCGAAACCCGTCTTCCGGTGCCTGCAGTTTTTTCAGTATTTCTTCCCTGTACGCATCCGGGTCAAAGTCCGAAAAGTCTTCCCACGGGGCATCCCAAAGTCCCCATTCGGTTTCTATGGTATTCCAGCGGATCTCATCTTCAATATCCGCAGCCACCATGTCGCGCAGGATAATGTTTTTGTAGTGTATTTCCATCTATTATTACTCCACAGATCCCGGTTTATCTATTTCATTTATTATACAAAACATGATTCATCATAAAGAAAAAGAATCTATTTACAGAAATAGATTCTTAATTCTTACCTGGTGGAGCTTACGGGATTCGAACCCGTGACCTCATCGCTGCCAGCGATGCGCGCTTCCAACTGCGCTAAAACCCCTTTTACAGATATTACTATAAGCTATTTTCTTTCTTTTGTATATAAAGAAAAGCCAAAAATACGGCAAACAGGTATAATAGTTTTGGATCATGAAAAAGATGAAACTGAAAAAGAAAACCCAGGTAAGGCTCATCGCCGCCCTGGGAGTGATACTCTTAAGTGCCCTGATCTATCTGGCAGGCGTCCTTTATTTTTCCGGACATTTCCTGCCCAAGACCTATATCAATGATATCGAAGTATCGAATCTGAACAGCGAAACGGCAGATCTGAAACTGAAGCAGCTTGATCCCTGTCTCAATGTCATCGAAAGAAACAGGGAAGGAAACGATACGATCAGCGAAAAACTGATTCTGAGCAGGCTCAGCAGCGATATTGCCTATGACAGTTCATCTCTCCTTTCTTCCCAGAACAGACTGGGCTGGCTCACATCGCTGTTCTCACGGAAAGATCTTTCCTGCAACAAGATCAGCGGATCCTTCGATCCTTCAAAGATCGCCGATCTGATTAAGGATCTCTACTGTCTGAAGGAAGAAAACATCGTCAGGCCCAAGGATGCTGCGATCGCCATCGAAAACGGAAAGGCTGTCGTGAAAGAAGCAATCGAAGGCTCCTTCATCAGACAGGAAAATGTCGTTTCCCTGGTAACGGAAGCACTGAACCATTATCTTGAAGGCGGTTCAGACACCCTTGATCTGACATCGTCCTATGAAAGGCCTGCCTCCAGTGATACCTCAGCTTTGCAAGCCCTGATCGATCCGATCCAGAAAGCTCTGGACAAAAAGATCCATTTCAATATCGATTCCTATCAGGAGGCCGATCTGAAAGGAACGGAGATGGTCTCCCTGTTGAAGATCGACGGCAGTCAGCTGGCCATCGATGAAGATGCCTTGAGCGAATACATTGCTTCCTTCTGCAGGAAATACAATGTCTCCGATTACGAATACATCGAAAAATCATCCCTCAAGACGGCACTTGAAAAAGCACTCCTGTCAAAGGAAGATGCGGATATCGATGTCAACTGGATCATCGAGGAAGGAAGTTCCCTGATCGAAGTCGACATCTCCGAACAGACGCTCTGGTACTATGAGAACGATGTCCTGATCCTGACTTCCCCGGTCGTCACCGGCAACGGAAACATCACCGATGCAACACCGACAGGCTATTTCGAAGTCAGGAAGATGAAACAGGATTCCTGGCTGGTCGGAAAAGACTATGAGGAACATGTCGATTACTGGATCGGCTTCGATGAGACCGGAAGAGTCTACGGCTTCCATGATGCCTCCTGGCGTGATGAATTCGGCGGTGACATCTGGCTGTCGGATCCTTCCAGAGGCTGTGTCAATATGCCTCTATCAAAGATCTCCCAGCTGTGGGACTACGTCGATATCGGCACACAGGTCTATATACACGAATAAAGGCGGTTACCGCCTTTTCATATCGTTTCGTTTTCTTTTCCTTCCTTGAACCTTTGCATCATCTCGTTGGTCAGGGAATATGGCTTGGGCTGCAGTTCGATGTCCTCACGCTTCACCCACACGGCGGATTTGAGTTCGCTGTCATCCATGATGATCATATCATCCCCGTCCACATCGCAATAGAAACCTGCCAGCAGATCCAGGGCAATGCCCCAGGGCTGAGAGCGGTAATAACGGATATTCTTCACATCCAGTCCGGTCTCTTCCTTCACTTCTCTTCTCACCGTTTCTTCCAGCGTTTCCCCGAACTCGCAGAAACCCGCGACCAGAGCGTTGTAGGCAAAATTACGTTTATACTTCGTCAGAAGGATCTGATCCCCGTTGATGACACCGACGATGACCGCCGGATTGATGCGCGGATAGACGACATTGCCGCAGTCAGGACATCTCAAAGCCCTTTCCTTTTCATCGATCATCATATTCCTGCCGCAGCTGCCGCAGTAGATGTTGCTTCTGTACCACTTCCACAGATGGAAGGCGCAGAAACAGATAAACGGATCCATGCGGTCATCCAGATCAAGAGCCCTGACATCTTTCATGGAGATGCGTTCAAAGCCTTCAGCCTCTGTCTTTTCCGAATACAGGAAATAAGCTCTTCCGTCTACGGAAAACAGATAGACAAACGGTTTTCTGCTGATCCTGCTGCACAGAGGAAAAGACAGCCTTCTTTTCTCTTCATCATAGAAAGCAAGGATCCCTTCGTCATTCAGACTCAGAGCGATACTGCTTTCGTCCGGTTCGCAAGGCCGATAGGTATTGTCAAAGCGATGAGGCTGAATATCCTGTATCATAAATGAACCTCTTTTATCCTGCGATCAGGTCTTATTTTTCAACATGGACGACGAATGTCGGTGAAGTGCAGTAGAGAGAACTGCCGTCTGACCAGGTGAAATAGACATCGATGTCGACCGTCTCATAGACAGCGCCCTTGGCATAGACGTTGCCGGAACTGTCAATATCCAGAGCGGAAGTGTATGCCGTATGGAAATCACATTCCGTCGTGACATCCTGCTTGTTGACATCGCCTTCATAACAGGTCACATAAGTCGCCTTGTAAGGGATCTTCTCACCGCTGCCGGCCTTGACCGAAACGTTGTTCTGCATTTCGAAAATGACATCCTCGCCTTCCACGATGACCTTGCAGTCGGCATAGACACCGCTGGCAGCCGTCACCCTGATCGTCGTGACGCCCGGGAACTTGCCGGTCACCGTGCCGTTAGAATCAACGGTGGCGATACTCTTGTCCATGGATTCATATTTCAGCGTCTTGTCCGTCGTCTTCTCCGGTTCGACAGAAGCTTTGATCGTATCGCTGTTGTGCATCCAGATCGTGATCGTCTTGCTGTCGAGCTTGACCTCGGTCGCCCCGACGCTCTTGGCCCTGGTCTCAAAGCCGATGACTTTCTCCTGATCGCCGCACTTGATGTGGATCTTGGTGGTACCGACTTCCTTTGCCGTGACGTTGCCCTTCTGATCAACGGTTACGATCTTTTCGTCCTCGGAATAGTAGGTCGGTTCATCGGTCGTATTGGACGGAGTGAACTCCGCATCCAGGTTCCAGGCCTTGGTCCCTTCGATCGTCCAGTAGTTGTTGTACTGGGTCTTGATGCCGGTACAGGGCACTCTCACAAAATTATCCTCAAAGACCGCTTCCACCTTGGAACCGTCCTTGATATCGGAAAGCTGTCCGATCACGCCGTCGATCTTCCAGCCCTTGAAAGACTTGCCTTCCGGAGCCTTCGGTGTCTGGATGTTGGGGATCTCGCCGTCTTTGAAAGATACGGTGTATGACTGATCGCCGATGATGACCGTAGCCGTATTGGTCTTTTCATAGACGGCCTTCAGCGTGATGTTCTGTGTCAGAGGCGTATTGAAATCATAAGGCTGGCCGTCAAGCTGCCACTCCTTGAAGACATAGCCCTCCTTGACAGGATCCTCCGGCTTGCTGATCTTCTGCCCGTCTCCTTCAACGACGACAGCCTCAATGAATGAACCGCCGTCCGTATTGAAGTTGACGGTGTACTCCTTCTTGGAACAGCCCGTCATTCCGATCACAAAAAGCAATAACACAAAAATGGCCGAAACGATTCTTTTCTTCATATTCTTATGCCTCCGTTAAGTTAATTCTATTATTTCATGAATGCATTCAAAAAGCCACGTTTCCGCGGCCTTGTTTTCAATGGTGGAGGATACAGGGCTCGAACCTGCGACCTCACCCCTGTGAAGAGCACGCTCTCCCGACTGAGCTAATCCTCCGTATATCCATATTATATATCATTTCCGCAAAAGAAAGACCTTTGAATTCCGGCAGTCCTAACAGTTATACTGAAGATGATGGGAATCGCGTTTCGCAATACACCGCAGCTCTTCGGAATCGTCCACATCAGTGCACTGATACTGATCATACTTGCCGATGTCATCTTATTCCGATCTCTGAAACACAGAAAAGAAGACGAACTCCTTTCTTTTCTGCATCTTACCGGCCTGGTCATGCTGCTGGCGGAACTCTTCAAACAGTATTTCTGCTATGTCTACGTCTTTGACAGGAGCGTCAATCTCTGGTTTTTCCCCTGGCAGCTTTGTTCCATGGCCATGTACTGCAGCTTCCTGATCACCTATCTGAAAAAAGAAAGACAGAATACCTTCCTGGTCTTTCTGGCGACCTACTCCCTGCTGGCAGACATCATTGCCCTGGTCCTGCCCTACGACATGCTGAGGGATCAGATCGTACTGACTGCCCATTCTTTTGCCTATCACGGGCTCATCATCGCCCAGTCACTGGCTGCGATGTTCATCCTTTCTAAGCGAAATAAAATACGCTTTCTTCCAAGCGTATCCCTCTTTCTTGCCATGGCCGGCGTTGCCGTGATCATCAACACGGTCTCCCATATCATCTTCAACAACATCTATGTCGAACCGAATATGTTCTACATCACCTTTTCCTATCCGACGACCCAGCCCGTCTTTCATGAGATCGCCGTGAGATATGGTATCTTCACAGAGATCGTGATCTATCTGTCCCTGATCACTGCGTTTTCTTATCTGCTGTTTATCATCGAACAAAAGTTCTTCAGAAAATAAACTATCCCGCAATCGCCATGACTGATAAGGCGATCGTTGAAATGATCGCAAACAGAACAAAGATCCATTCAATGGTTTTTTTTAATCCCAGTTTATGAACTCTGAAAAACGGATAAGGACCGTCCATCTTATTCAGGTAATTCAGATAAAACATTCCCAGACCGTAGATCAGGGAAATGATGACCGGCACATACCACCTGCTATCGTGTGCTTCCAGAAACAGATAGGAGAAAAACGACAGGAGAGGCACCAGCAGATGATGGAAGAGCCCGTTGCCTGAAAGCATCAGGATCTTCATGCCGTTTTCAAACGTCGGTACCAGTATGAACAAAGTGATCAGGAAAGTCATCACCAGCATCACCACGGCACAATAGCGCCATAGAGGCGCAAAAGGAAGACGAGCCACGATCATGAGTGCAGCCAGCAGTGCGATCAGATTGGAGATCTCCGTATAGAAGATGAAGATGCGCCACCTGAAATCTTTGAAACTGATATAAAAACCGCACAGTTCCAGTATGATGATAAGGATATTGATATAGACAGCCATCTGTTCCATCAAGGATATTGTAATACAAAGCGGCAGCGGAAAGATGAAACACTATGCCCGTCATTGATTAATGATGCTTCCGTATGGATAATGAAAACAGAGGAAACATGATGAAGAGAAAACTGGAAGCGGTATTGTGCGATCTTGACGGAAGTCTTCTGAATTCCGACAAACTGATCTCGGATGAAGATCTTGGGACGATACACCGCCTGAAAGAAAACGGCGTCCATGTCCATATCGTCAGCGGCCGGGCTGCCGCTTTCTGCAGGCAGAACGCCGATGAGATCGGCTTTGATTCCCTGGTCAGCTGCTGCAACGGCGGCTACATCTATGACTTTTCAAAAGAAGAGATCGTCTGTCACGGACAGCTGCTTGACTCCAGAGATGTCCTGAGCATCCGCAATTACTGTATCAGCCACGGGATCTCCTATCTGATCTATTCCCTGGAAGGAGTGTTCTTTGACCGTCCCGACTCCAGAAGGACGCTCTTCTGGAAACAACAGTCTGAGGAACACTTCAGTCAAGCAAACAAGATCGTTTTCCGCTATGACAGTGAAGATCTCGATTTCAGCAGCCTCCATTTCGTCAAGATACTGCTGTGCTATGTCACAAAAGAAGATGCCGAAAACGTAAGGCATCTCTTCAACAAAGAAAACAGATATGAGATCGTCTTCTCCGAGAAAAATCTTTTGGACATCAACGCTGTCGGCACCAACAAGGGCCATGCGGTCGAAGAGCTCGCAAAGACTGTCGGTTTTGACCTTCGCAATACGATCGTCCTGGGCGACAACTTCAATGATGAAATGATGCTGAAAAAAGCCGGATATCCGATCGTACCGGAAAACGGCGAAGAAGACATGAAAAAACTCGCCTTCTATATCACAAGCGATAATAATGATTCACCGCTGAGCAAAGCCATCAGGGAATGTTTCCCGGACTATCTGTAGGCAGAAAGACGGCAGATCGTATCTCTGATGACCTTATAGTATTCTTCGTTATCGATATCGACGGCGACTCTGGAATTGGGCGTCCTGTCATATTCGGCAACACTCATTCCCCTTCTTTCACCGTCTTCGATGATATAGGTATAAGCGTCCCTGAACAGGATCGCTTTTTCATTGACCAGACTGGAGATCGCGATCGCATCATGCATCGGCTCCTCGTTGCGGAACCGTATCAGTTTCAGCATCACATTTTTGATCTTCTCATCCGCATCCAGTCCGTCAAAGATGTCTTTTCTAAGCGGAGCCTTCCTTGTCGTATTGAGACCGATCATATCGATCGGGATGCCCGTTTCAAAAACGATCTTTGCGGCGTATGCATCATGCCAGAGATTGGCTTCGCCATACTCAGTCACATTGCCTGTATCCAGTGAACCGCCCATGACTGTGATCTTTGCGATCATGTCCCTCAGATCAGGATGTTTCTGAAAAGCCAGCGCCAGGTTGGTCTCCGGTCCGACCGTCACCAGGACCAGTTCACCGCCGCACTTCTTTGCTTCTTCATAGATTTTGTCGCAGGCACATAAAGGATCGATCTGCCTGTCACTGTGTTCCAGTTCGACATTGCCGATGCCGTTTTCACCGTGAAATTTTGCGACCGATTCACCGAATTCCTCTTTCAGATAGGAATCCGCACCTCTGGCAACGGGAACATCTTCCCTGTGAAACAGTTTCAGGATATCCAGCGCATTCCCGGTCGTCACATCGGTCGTATTGTTGCCGCCGATCGTCGTGACAGCTCTGAAGTCAAACAGATCGTCATAGGCTGCAGCGATCGCCAGACAGAAAAAGTCATCCACACCGGGGTCGGTATCGACTATGATCGGTATCCTCTTCATTTGTCCTCCTCAAATACGATGCCGGCAGATCTCTTTGCCTCATCGACCACCCACATCGCCAGATCACTTAGATCCAGCAGACTCTTCATCATTTCCCGGTTATCCTCATCATAATAATGATAGAAATCATTCAGTTCGTCATAAAGCCAGGAAGTACCGCTGTCTTCATCGAAGAACTCCTCATTTCCGTCGATACATACCGTAAACGGCTTGGGACCGTTGCTGCCGCCGTGAACGACGATGTAGCCGTTTTCTCCCGAGATCAGAACTCGGTTCTCTCCGCTCAGATCCTTTCCTGCCAGAGCCGATACATTCATCCCGTCATATTCCATGGAAACCGTTCCCCCCAGATCGACACCGTTCTTGTATTTGCGGCAGATGTATGACACCCTGTCCGGTTTTCCGAACAGACCGATCACAAAATGAATGTTATAGATATTCAGATCCATCAGAGAACCGCCCGAATACTGAAGCGTGAAAACATTGGGCTGCTTGCCTTCCAATAATTCCTGATACTTGCGGGAGTACTGCAGATAGGTACACTGGACTTCCTTGATCTTTCCCAGCTCTCTGATCTTTTCTTTCAGAAGCTGATAGTTTTTCTTGTGAGGGACCGTGATCGCTTCGAAGATCCAGACATTGTTTCTTTTTGCCCTGGCGATCAGATCGGCAGCCTGTTTCCTGTTGGAACAGAACGGTTTTTCGACGATGACGTTCTTGCGGGCCTTGATCACATCCTTTGCCTGGGAATAATGAAGAGAGTTGGGAGAAGCAAGATAGACGAAATCGACATTCTCGTCCTTCAGCATCTCCTCAAAATCGGTATAGACCCAGTCGATCTGATTCTTTTCCGCAAATGCTCTGCCCTTTTCATAAGAACGCGAATACACGGCATAAGCCGCTGCTCCGTCAACTTCATGGGCAGCCTGTACCATCGATGCGGCGATCGGTCCGGTACCGACGACAGCCAGATTCATCCGTTTCATTTCCTATCCCCCTTTTCTGATATGATCCGATATCCTTCTTTCCTTCATTATACAATCCGTACACATCGTTTTTGTTGACGAATCATCTTTCCTGTGTTACATTAAATATACCCCCAGGGGGTATATGAGGTTAACTATGACGGAACGGAAAAAGATACGCAGCGAAGAAGAAAAGAAAAAGCTGATCAAACGTCTGAAACTGGCAGAAGGTCAGATCAGAGGCATACAGAACATGATCGAAAACAATGCCTACTGTCCTGAGATCCTGACGCAGGTATCGGCTGTCAGTGCAGCTCTCAACAGCTTCAACAAGGAACTGCTGACCTGCCACATCAGAAGCTGTGTCAGGGAAGACATTCAGAACAATGATGAGGAAGCGATCGATGAATTTGTCAGAACGCTTCAGAAACTCATGAAATAGGAGAAACATATGGAACAGTATATCGTAACAGGAATGAGCTGTGCCGCCTGTCAGGCCAGAGTCGAAAAAGCCGTAGGCAAAGTACCGGGTGTTTCTTCGGTATCGGTGTCTCTGCTGACAAACTCGATGGGCGTGGAAGGAACGGCACAGTCTTGTGACATCATCAAAGCGGTCGAAGATGCCGGCTACGGCGCTTCGCTCAAAGGGAAACAGTCACAGGAGAAAACATCGTCTCTTTCTGCGGAAGAAGAGGCACTCAAAGACAGGGAAACACCGAAACTGAAAAAACGTCTGCTCCTGTCCGCCTTCTTTCTTGCGGTCCTCATGTATATCACGATGGGCCACAACATGTGGGGCTGGCCTCTGCCTGCTTTCTTCACGCACAATCATCTCGCACTTGCCCTGACCCAGCTGCTGCTGGCGATCATCGTCATGATCATCAATCATAAATTCTTCACCAGCGGATTCTCCTCCCTTCTCCACGGTGCTCCCAATATGGATACACTGGTGGCACTGGGATCATCGGTATCGCTGTTCTGGTCGGTCATCGTCTTCTACAAGATGTGCTGCATGATCACGAATGGCGCCTCCAACATGGATCTGATGGAGACCTATCACAATGAACTCTACTTCGAATCCGCAGCCATGATCCCGGCACTCATCACGATCGGCAAGATGCTGGAAGCGATGTCCAAGGGAAGAACGACAGATGCCCTGAAAAGTCTGATGAAGCTCGCTCCGAAAACAGCGACCCTCTACAGAGACGGTGCAGAAGTCGAAGTGAATATCGATGAAGTCAATACCGGTGATATCTTCGTGGTCAGGCCGGGTGAAAACATCCCTGTCGACGGTATCGTCCTGGAAGGAGAAAGTGCCGTCAATGAATCGGCTCTGACCGGTGAATCGATCCCGGTCGATAAAGCACCCGGTGACAAGGTATCGGCTGCCACGACCAACCAGTCCGGCTTCATCCGCTGTCAGGCGACAAGAGTCGGAGAAGACACGACGCTCTCCCAGATCATACACATGGTGTCGGATGCTGCTGCAACCAAGGCACCGATCGCCAGGATCGCCGACAAGGTATCCGGCGTATTCGTTCCTGCCGTCATCACCATATCGGCACTGGTCATCATCGGCTGGCTGATCGCCGGAAAGAGTCTGAGCTTCGCACTGGCCAGAGGCATTTCCGTCCTGGTCATCTCCTGCCCCTGTGCTCTGGGACTGGCAACACCGGTCGCCATCATGGTCGGCAACGGGATCGGCGCCAGAAACGGCATCCTCTTCAAGACATCCGAAGCTCTGGAGAACGCCGGCAGGACACAGATCGTCGTTCTCGACAAGACCGGAACCATCACTTCGGGAGAACCGAAAGTGACCGATATGATCCCTTGCGGCGGCATCAGTGATACACAGCTTCTGCAGAAAGCCTCATCGCTGGAAGCCAAGAGCGAACATCCTCTGGCCAGAGCCGTCGCCGCCAAAGCGGAAGAAGAAACGATCAGGAATCTGGATACACAGGAATTCACCATCCTTCCGGGCAACGGACTGCAGGGAAAGATCGGCGGAAAACTCCTGCATGCCGGAAGCGGCAAATACATATCAACGATACTGAAACTGTCAGATGATGTACTGAAAACAGCGGAAGAACTCTCGAAACAAGGCAAGACACCGCTCTTCTTTGAAGAAGAAGGAAAACTCTTGGGCATCATCGCTGTCGCCGATACGATCAAGGAAGACTCTCCCGAGGCGATCGCCCAGCTGAAGAAACAGGGCATGAAAGTGGTCATGCTGACAGGAGACAATGAACAGACCGCCAGAGCCATAGGCGCTGAAGCCGGTGTCGATGAAACGATCGCCGGTGTGCTGCCCGACGGCAAGGAAGAAGTCATACGCAAACTCCAGAAATACGGAAAAACCGCCATGGTCGGAGACGGCATCAACGATGCACCGGCACTGACCAGAGCGGATATCGGCATCGCCATCGGTGCCGGGACCGATGTCGCGATCGACTCGGCAGACATCGTCCTGATGAACTCCTCGTTAAGCGATGTTGCAGCTGCCATCCGTTTAAGCAGACAGACTCTGAAGAACATCCATGAAAACCTCTTCTGGGCCTTCTTCTACAATCTCATCTGCATCCCCTTGGCAGCAGGACTCTTCTCCTATAAAATGAATCCGATGATCGGTGCCGCTGCCATGAGCCTTTCCAGCTTCACGGTATGCATGAACGCACTGAGACTCAATCTGTTCAATATCCACGATACTAAACACGATAAAGCACCCAAAGATCAGATCGATCTTGAGATCGAAACAGAAAGGAAAGACAATATGGAAAAAACTCTGAAAATCGAAGGCATGATGTGTGAACACTGCGAAGCAAACGTCAAGAAAGCACTGGAAGCTCTGGACTTCATCGAAGAAGCAAGACCTTCCCACAAGGAAAACAACTGCGTCATCACTGTCTGCGGAGAATTTGATGAAGCAGCTGTGAAGCAAGCCATCGAAGCAAAAGATTATCAGTACAACGGCGTTGAGTAAAATAAAAGAACGGGTTCCCCGTTCTTTTTCTTACTCACATAACTCAGGAATATATTTATACAGCGCCTTCGCGATCCCGTCATGATTGTTGTCATCGGTGACATCGAAGGCCGCTTTTTTCACCTCATCGACACCATTGCCCATGGCGATGCCGTATTTCACATGTGTCAGCATCGAGATGTCATTCTGTGCATCGCCGAACGCCATCATCTCATCCTCTGATATGCCCATCCTGTCAAAGGCATCGCTGATCGCCTTTGCCTTGTCGACGCCCTTGGCATTGAACTCATAGAAGAACGGTGCCGTCAGCGTGCACTTGGCTCTGTCCAAGAACGGTGCTCCCATCTCCTCATGATGCTTCGCCAGATAATCGGTATCGGCTGCGACCAGGATCTTTGGCACATCGAAGTCGATGAACTCAGCCAGATCCTTCTTCTCACAGATCAGGAATTCATTGGTCCTGGTCTCATAGCGTATGATGTCTCTTTCTTCTCCGTTGACATTGATGATCCCGTCATAGGCATCATAAAGATACATGTATTCATCTTTATTGACCATCGGGATGCATTTAAACTGCTTGAGATGATTCAGGATCTCCTTTGCCAGTTGCCTGGGCATCGATTTTTCAAAATACACTTCATTGCTCTGACTGTCTAAGATCAGTCCGCCGTTGTAGCAGATGAAAATGCCGTGATGCTTCTCAAAATCCAGCCATCTGCCGAATCTTCTCAAGCCGTTGTCGCTTCTTGCGGAAGCGATGGCCAGACGGATGCCCATATCCTGAGCCTTCAGCAGGGCTTTTTTTGTCTCCGGCGTGATGATCTTTTCATCATTGACCAGCGTACCGTCAATATCCAGTATGATCGCTCTGATCATATCGTTCTCCTATTTTCCGTAATATCTGAAACACAGCATCGTCTGATCATCAAACTGATCTGCGTCTTTCACAAATTCATCCACAGCTTCCTTGACGATGGAAACCGTCTCTTCACAGGATGCGTCCGGTCTTCTGTTGAGCGCTTCCTTCAGTCTGTCCATACCGAAGAACTTCTGATCCGGATCGTTTGCCTCAGGGATGCCGTCCGTGTAAAGGAAGATGGAATCGCCGGGTTTGAGCTGTATCGAATTCGCTCCGTGGGTCGCGGAAACGGAAGCGGTCTTGGCCAGATCAAAAGCTCTGGTGATATACTGATCGGCGACAGCCTTTCCATACAGCCCCAGGCCCAAGACCAGCGCGATCACTCCCAGCATGATGCAGCTGACTCCTGCGACCATGACTGTTGAATAAGACAGGGAATCTGATCTCTTTATTTCGACTTTTTTATCCAAATGATCCTGCATAACGTTCTCCCTGAAACGATGATTAATACTATACAGATTTATTATATGTGTTCCTTTCACTGTTTTGTGCCTTTTTCCAGCTCCAGCAGCGCAATCTTTCTTTCTGTACCGCCGGCATATTCCCCGATACCGCCGTCTGCTTTGATGACCCGGTGACAGGGAACGATCAGACTGATCGGATTATGGCCGATCGCCGAACCGACTGCCTGTGATGACATTGAACTCATCCCTCTTCTTCTGCCGACGATCGCGGCGATCTCACCGTAGGATCTTGTCTTCCCATACGGAATGTCAGAAAGGATCTTCCATACTTCCCGGCGGAAAGAACTGCCCCTGAGCTTTAACGGCGGCCTGAAACCGGGATCCTCACCGGAGAAATACAGATCCAGCCATCTGACTGTTTCTTCAAAGACCGGAAGATCTTTTTCTTCGTGTTCTTCTTCCAGCGTATCCCCGAAAAACCTCTGATCATCAAACCAGAGACCTGTCAGAGCCTCTCCGTCACTTGCCAGAGTGATGGGGCCTAGCGGTGAATCATAGCGAAAAATATACTCCATCTTAATGTTTGCGGACAGCGATCAGATACCGGTGGATCGTTCCTGCTATCTTTCCGTTTCTGTCAAGTTCTTCCTGCATCTTCAGCAGTCTGTCAAAACAGCGCTCTACCGAGAAACCCGGGAATTCCCATTCGATGATATGGGCGAACCATACAAAGGCACCGATATCATAAAAACAGATCGGTCTGAAGACCTCTTGTGCTCTCAGTATTTCAAAACCGGCATCTTCAAACTTCTTTCTCTGTATTTTCAGATTCAGATCGGGGAAAGGTTTGGGCTGATCCGGCAGGACCATTTCCACAAGATCCCTGTCGTTTTCCGAACCCACCTGCTGGGTGATGAACAGACCTTCAGGTTTCAGCAGTCTGTAGCATTCCTTCGGATCGAAATCTCCGTGTCTGTTGATCATCATGTCAAAGGAAGCATCTTCAAACGGAATATCGGAAGCATCATGACATTGCCTGAAATCGATCCCCAGAGGAAGCAATACTTCCTTACATAATTCCACATTGGGCGGATAGCCTTCTGTGGCGGCGGTGTTGCGGTAAGGATGATGCAGAGACAGAAGGAATTCTCCTCCGCCTGTATCATAATCCAGTATCTTCATGTCATCTTTCAGATATTCTTCAATGACTGTCTGATAATCCCAAGGCAGATCTTCTTCCTCGTTATATCTGTCATTGATATGGGAAAAATCCCATCCGTGGATATGGGCGATCTTTTCTTCCTCTTCCCACTCTTTCCTGAGTGCATCGATTCTTTCCTGATTCATTCTGCCTCCTTCTTCACAACTACATACATCAGGCTGTCAAAATCCGGCAAAGAACCTGTGATGCCTTTTTCAATGATATCCAGTCCGTTTCTTTTTAGTTCATCCACAAACGTCCTGAACGACACCATCCGGCAGGATGTCGCAGCCACCATCATCTTTCCGGATTCATGTTCCCTTTCCTGTAGATCGAACGCTTCTGAGATATCGCTTTCCATCTGCATCTCGCCGTCTCCCATGGAACAGATCAGTGCAGTTCCGCCTTGTTTGAGATGTTCACGGATAAAGCGGTAGAAACCGTCCCTGTCTTCATCCCTTACCAGCATGTGAACAACGGCCACCGCATAGATGAAATCATATTTCTGATCCGGATGATCTTTCAGACAGTCCAGGACAGCAAAACGATCTTCGTATTCCGGCATGACTTTCTTGCAATAGGCAACGGCTTCTTCAGAGATATCGGTCGCGTTCAGATCATATCCGAGATCCAATACCGCCTTTGCGTCTCTTCCTTCGCCGCAGCCGATCTCCAGCAGTTTATCATCATGTCCGATCCCATATTTCCGGATGATCTTTATGACGATCGGGGTACTCTGATCGCTCGACCAGGAAACGCCTTTTTCATGGGCGGTCCGATACCTGTCATCATAGGCCTCATAATAGTTTCGTTTATCTTTTCTCATAAGAGATCCTTTATCAGTTCAGCAGCTTCCCTGTTTCCTTTTTCCAGGATATAGTCAATGACATCCTGTTTGCGTAAGACAGATCTGATCAGTTTCCGGTCGAGTTTTTCCATCAGTTCTTTCATACTGATCTGTGACTGTTTTCTGATCTGTTTCAGTAATTCCGTATCCTTCAGTTTTCGGTCCGCTTCACTCTTCGGATATCCCTGAGCGAACGGTTCCAAGAACAGCGCCCTGATTGTTTCCTTAAGATTCTCTTCTCCTGTCCAGGTATAGTCTTCACCCAAAGGAAGTGACAGTGCGTTGCCGTTGTTGATCTGGGCAAAAAGATAGGCGTCCCTGGCTGTCGGAGCATATCCGCAGATCACGCCCGGCATACTGTTGCATGCCAGCATCATCCCCTGTCCGGAGGAACATCCCGTCACCACGAAATCGACTGCTTTGCTGTTAAGAAGCAGACCGATCAGTATGGATATTTCGATATAGGTATATTTCTCTTTTTCTTCTGCCGTGCAGCCGAAATTGATGACCTCACAGTCTTTTGCGTATTCTCTTTCAGTCTCACAGATCAGTCTGTTTTTTCCAGCCTGCGAACTTGCCTGAATGACTCCGATTCTCATCTTTTCTCCGATCTAATCAATTACCGCAATGACGGAACCCTCTCTGGGCTCTTCAACGATCTCGTCAACCCTGTCATGTTCCCTGGAATCACTGATCTCAGTAAAACACAGATTTTCTCTGTCATAATCCCAGTGCGGGATCTCATACCATCTGTTCATGAGACCGACATATTCTTCGACCTTCTTTTCCCATCTGTCTTCAGGAAAGGCAAAGTGCAGATAACGCAGAAACGACTCAAAACTGTACAGCCTCTGATCTTCGATCGCGTTGTAGTCATAATGACGGTGTTCGATATAAAGCCACTGACCGTTCTCCGCATGATCCCGCTCATAGCGCCATTTCTTTCTTTCGGGCGGATCTATCTCTTTCAGAAAACGGCAGACGGTTTCCAGCTGCCAGTATTTGAGATCTTCTTCATCCTCTGCTTCAAATATCAGATAATCCTGGCTTCCCCGCTCTCCTTCAGCCATGACGTTCAATCCGTCAAGATACATCCCATGGAAAAAGCCGATCGGCTGATCAGCTGTCTCTTTCGGCAGATGTGATCTGATGAATACTTCATCGATCTTCAGTTCTTTTTTCATTTTCTTCCGATTCAGAAACAGGACGCTTCCGTCCTGTCAATGTCATTCTTTTTTCTTCTTCTTTTCCAGGACATGGATCTCCTCGTGATTGATGATCCTTCTGATATTGATGCGGTGCTTGTAGAAAATCAGTGCCGATACAGCCAGCAGGATCAGGATGATACTGATATCCGCCTGCTGGTAGATGTAGTAAAGCGGAACAAGCACCATGACCGTCAGCGTCGCTACGACGATGTAGTTGCTCAGGTACATGATGATCCCGACCAGAGCCATGATGACAAGTGCCAGTTTCCAGTTGATCGCCAGCAGCATGCCCAGATAGCTCGCAAAGCCCTTGCCGCCGCGGAAACCCAGATAGAACGGGAAGATGTGACCGACGATCACCATGGCTCCCGCAAAAAACGGAATGATCTCATTTCCCGGGAAGAGGTAGCTGCACAAGAATATGGCGAGGATTGCTTTGCCCATATCACACAGACATGTCGCAACAGCGGCGCCCCAGCCGAAATTGACCTTCATGTTGCTGGCACCGGCATTCTTGCTGCCTCTTTCACGGATATCAAAACCATGCGCTTTTCCAACGAAGTAAGCGATATTGAAACTACCCAGCAAATAAGAAATCAGTGCTGTATATACATATTCCATAGACCTGTATTCCTCCTGTCAGTTTATGATGTCATTGCCCATTGTTAAATGGATCACTATTCATTATTTTATCGGTTCTTCATTGATATTTCTATCACTCTGTCTAGGTGATCCTCAGCTGATCTGAATGCTGCAGACGGATTCATCCGCATATACCTTCAATAATATTTTATATCATCAAAAACAGGACTTTACAGTCCTGTCTGATATCTATCTGCTCAAAGCCCTTGTGATACGCTCAAGCGCTTCATCCATCTGCTCGTAAGTGATCGGGATCGGCGGTGCAAAACGGATCGTATGATCGTGAGTCTCCTTGCACAGAACGCCCTCATGGATGCAGGCCTTGACGTAATCGAAGGCATCGCCGTAGAACTCGACACCGACCAGCAGTCCGCGTCCGCGGATCTCCTTGATCTCCGGATTATGGATCTTCTTCAGACCCTCCATGAAATATTCGCCTTTTTCTCTGGCCATCTTAGGATAGTCGTCACGCTGCAGGATCTCAAGCGCCTTGATGCCGCAGGCACAGGCCAGCGGATTGCCGCCGAACGTGGAACCGTGGGAACCCGGTGTATATAAGCCGAGGATATCCTCATTGGCTGCGATAGCCGATAACGGCATGACACCGCCGCCCAGGGCCTTGCCCATGATGTAGATATCGGGCACCACATCTTCATGCCAGCAGGCGAACATGTCTCCTGTTCTGGCAAAACCGGTCTGGACCTCATCCGCGAGGAAGAGGATGTTATTCTCTGTACAGATCTCTCTGACTTCTTTCAGCCATCCTTCAGGAGGAAGGATGATGCCGGCTTCACCCTGAATGGGTTCAGCCAGGAAAGCGACCGTATTGGGCGTGATCGCATCTCTCAATGCCTGCGCATTCCCATAGGGGATCGTCACAAATCCTGGCGTATACGGACCATAGCCGTCCTTGGCCAGAGGATCGGTCGAGAAACTGATGATCGTGATCGTGCGACCGTGGAAGTTGTTGGCGCAGGTGATGATCTCCTGTTTGCCGTTTTCCACGCCCTTGACGCGTGTGCCCCAAAGACGGGCCGTCTTCAAGGCAGTCTCGACTGCTTCGGCACCGGTATTCATCGGCAGTACCATATCCTTGCCTGTGAGTTTTGACAGGCTCTCGTAGAACTCACCGAGATTCTCGCAATGGAAGGCACGGCTCGTCAGCGTACATTTTTCCAGCTGATCTTTTGCGGCAGCGACGATCTCCGGATGACGGTGACCGAAGTTGTGGGCCGAATAAGCCGACAGCATATCAAAATACTCTTTTCCTTCCGGATCGGTGACGATGGCACCTTCGGCTTTTACGATGACAACGGGTTTCGGGGCATAGTTGTGAGCGCCGTACTTGTTGGTTTTTTCAATGATCTCTTTTGAACTATGCATGGTTTTCTCCTGATGCTCTTAAGCTTTCTGTCGTTATTTCTCGGACATATAAGGATAGACGATCGCTTCCGAAGGATTGAACGTCTCCTTCACGGAATGCGGACTCATCCAGCGGATCATGTTGAGTGCTGTACCGGCCTTGTCATTGGTGCCTGACTGACGTGCTCCGCCAAACGGCTGCTGTCCGACGACTGCACCGGTGCACTTGTCGTTGATATAGAAGTTGCCCTCCGCATGAAGGAGTGCCTTTTCCATCAGAACGATGGCCTCGCGGTCCTGCGCGAAGATCGCTCCGGTCAGTGCGTACGGAGAAGCCTCATCACAGATCTTCAGTGTTTCTTCCAGTTTCTCATCCGGATAGACGTAAACGGAGAGGATCGGTCCGAAGATCTCCTTCACCATGGATTCGTAATCCGGCTTCTTGCAGACGATGACGGTCGGTTCGACAAACCAGCCTTTGGAATCATCGCAGTTTCCGCCGATGACGATCTCACAGTCAGGACTCTTCTTGGCGCGGTCAAGATAATCTCTGCAGCGCTCGAAGGAAGCCTTGTCGATGACGGCAGCCAGGAAGGTATCAAAATCCTGTACATCTCCCATCTTCACTTCCTTCATCATCTCTTTCATGGCTGAAAGGACATCCGGCCAGATGCTTTCAGGAATGAAAGCCCTGGAACAGGCCGAACACTTCTGGCCCTGATATTCGAAGGAACCCCTTACCAGTGCTGCTGCCAGCGGACGGATCAGAGCGCTCTTGTGCGCAAAGATGAAATCCTTTCCTCCGGTCTCGCCGACGATACGCGGATAGTTGCGGTAGGAAGAAATGTTTTCGCCGATCTGTTTCCAGACGCCCTGGAAGACTTCGGTGGAACCGGTGAAATGGAAACCTGCCAGTTCTTTTCTGGAAATGACATATTTGCCCATATCGGCACCGTTTGCCGGAACGAAGTTGATGACACCTGCCGGAAGACCGCAGTCCATCAGCAGTCTCATGTAGTAATAATTTGCCAATACCGCCGTGCGGGATGGTTTCCAGACCGCAACATTGCCGACGATGGCCGGTGCAGTGGGGAGGTTTCCGCCGATCGAAGTGAAGTTGAACGGCGTGATGGCACAGATGAATCCGTCAAGGGCACGGTAATCCTGTCTGTCCCAGATACCAGGAATGGAAGCCGGCTGATCCTTGAAGATCTCCTGAGCGGACCAGACACCGAAACGGAGGAAGTCTGCCAGCTCGGCGATATCGATCTCGGCCTGGAACACGGTTTTGGACTGACCCAGCATGGTCGCAGCATTGAGAACTTTTCTGTAAGGACCGGTGATCAGATCGGCAGCCTTCAGGAAGATCGCGGAACGATGTTCCCAGGGCATCTCTTCCCAGGCCTTCTTGGCAGCCAATGCCGCATCGACAGCCATCTTCAGCTCCTTTTCGCCGGCGATCGAACACTCGGCGATCACATGCTTGTGATCATGCGGCATCGTGACCTTGAATGTCTTCTCGGTATAGATCTCTTTCCCGCCGATGATCAGCGGGATCTTAACGACCTGCGCCGACTGACGTACAAGTTCTTCTTTCAGTTCTGCGCGTTCCTTTGATCCGGGCAGATAGCCGCGGAAAGCGTCATTATCGGGACGGGTAATGGTGAAATAAGCGTTTGACATAATTCCTCCTTTATTATTAAAAAAAGGTCAAGTCTCTCATCATATGAAAAACCTGTTATCTGAATTCATTATACAGGAAATGTCGAGTTTCTTGAAAACAGGCACAGAAAAGGACCTGTCTGAAACAGGTCCTTAAATCT